>CAFBPU010000005.1_pt1 | contig 67903 bp, 62 predicted proteins | sample 7269791 | NCBI WGS metagenome assembly CAFBPU01 (sample SAMEA6814154, study PRJEB35770) | freshwater metagenome | biome: Freshwater; feature: Freshwater reservoir; material: water | place: Czech Republic | collected 2017-06-27 | depth 30m m
GAAACACCACTCACCCGTGCATCACAGCACGATCTCGATCAGTCGGGGTGCTTGCACGCGACCATGGACTTATACAAATGGTCGGCGAAATTCGTCGCGCTTGTGGGTAGCGACCTCGTCGCCGACGCATTCTCACTGGCCCGCGAGGTACGACAGCTCGATATGGAGGCCGCGCCCTACGACCTGAGCGCCTTGGGTTACCGAACAGTCGCGATCGAGACCTCGGACGGTCGGGCGGAGTACGTGGGACGCCAGCGCGATTTCAGCGAACGAGGTGCGCCCCTTCGCCACCGGCTCCTCGCCTCCCTCGGCTCCGCGCTCGCGCAGATCGATCAGCTAGAGGGCCGCAATCAGTCCTCGCCCAATCCGCCCATGTCCGTGGGGGAGAGCCGACCAACTCCCGCGCGGGCCACGGCCTGACACCCTGTCGCCATGACGACGCCAGCGCGCGCCTCGGGGCCGCGACCACCGGCATCCCGCAGAGCGCACTGGGCAATCTCCCCGAACTCTTCGTCATCGCTTTCAGCCTCAAGGCGGGCCTGTTCGACGTCGTGAAGGCGACGATCGTCGGATCGATCCTGGCGAACGTCCTACTGATCCTAGGCATGGCCTTCGTCGTCGGCGGCTACAAGCACGGCAAGCAGACGTTCTCCGCCGAGCACGGCCGAAACCTGAGCCTCATGCTCACCCTCGCCGTGTTCGTGCTGGCGATCACGACTCTCGGGATCTCTCAGGCATTCGCTGGTCTGGTCGTCTTGCAGTCACCCGTACAGGTCGCACTGACGATCGCACCGATTGTGACTCTGATCGCCCCCCTTCATGGCGCCGCCGCGTTCTGGCGGGGCTGATGAGCTCCCTCGAGCCGGTTCGGGGCTGCTTTCTCCTCGTCTGACTGGGATCTTTACCAGAGTGAGAGTGCGGTGTCTCGGCGAGAAACAAGATCGATTTGTGATCTATCCCGCATCGATTCTCGCGGTGGAGCTGTCCGTTGAGCGCGCATCCACCACCCCCACAGGAGGAGTGTCCGGATTGAGGGCGCGCCGGGCCGCGTCCCTGAGGAGGAATCGTGGACACCTTGGGTGTGGCGCTGGATTCACCAGCGCAGTACTGGCAAATCTGGGAATGGGTACAGGTCTCCATCCCTAATCTGATCTGGATCGTGGTCATGCTGCTGCTGTTCGTCGGCGCGCTGGTCATTCCCTTCCCGAAGAGCGCCGCCAAGTGATGTCCGCCGACTCGAGCGCAACAGGCACCGATTCCATGACGGTCTCTGGCTCGGTCTCCACCGCCGGCTCGATCTCGGTCATGACCGAGGACGCACCGACGACGTGGACTGGCTCACTGCGCCACAAGTGGATGCGCACGCTACCTCCGGACAAGATGCTCCCCGAGCGTCAGCCGGCCTACGTGACGTCCTGGATCTACGTCTTCGGCATGGCCACCATCGTCTCGCTGATCCTGGTGCTGGGCTCGGGCGCGATCCTCACCCTGGGCGGCGTGGAGTGGTTCCACACCTCGTCACTGGGCAGGTTCGTGAACAGCCTTCACTTCTGGAGCGTCCAACTGTTCTTCCTGTTCATGATCGTGCACCTGTGGGGCAAGTTCTGGATGGCCGCTTGGCGCGGTAAGCGGGCGATGACATGGATGACGGGCGCGGTCGCGTTCCTCGCCTCTGTCGGAACTGCCTTCACCGGTTACGTGATCACGACGAACTTCAACGCCCAGTGGATCGCATTCGAATCCAAGGACGTCATGAACGCCGTGGGCCTCGGCGCCATCTTCAATGTCGCTGATCTCGGCCAGATGATCCTGCTGCACGTATGCCTGCTCCCTGCTGGCCTCGGCCTGATCGTGATCATGCACGTACTGCTGGTGCGCAAGCACGGCGTCGTGCCACCACTGGAGGCACTAGATCCCGACGCGCAGAAGGCACAGGTGGCGTGATGAGCACCAAGCACGAAGCCAAGGCTGATCTTGACACCCGCCCCTGGACGGGCCCGACAAGGCACTACGACATCCTCAAGGAAGGAGCGATCGCCCTGGTGATCGTCACCGTCCTGACGGTGGGGCTCGCGGCACTGTTCAGTTCTCCCGACGATGCCCAGCTCACGTTCAAGGGATGGGCCCAGAGTTCGCCGGACACCATGTACACCGCCGCCGTCAGCGAACTCGCCGGAAGCAGCGAGTCGGCCGGATACGGCCCGCCCTACAACAACAACAGCGACGGGCTAAGCGTCGGGCCGATCGCACTTCAGAAGTGGGCGGGAGTCACCCACCCGTTCGATGCCGCTCAAGATCTGGTGATCGCGCCACTGGAGAGCCAGCAACAGCCGGCTGACGTGGCGGCGGCTCTGGCAACCTGGAAGGCCGCGACTGCCGACCAGCAGGCAGCCTGGGCCGAGGCCTACGACACCGCTCTCGCGGACGCGGAGGGCGATGCCGCCAAGGCAGCAGAGGGCGATTACGGACCCGTCCCGGCACTGGCCACGGGCCTGGTAGCGATGGGGGCATCGGGCGCCTACGACGGAGCGATCCTCAGTCGCGGCTCCTTCTTCACCACCGACTACACCAAGCAACTGTTGTTCATGGGTGACGGCGGCTACATGGAGGACAAGGCAGTCGCTGCCAACCTGGGCGGCGACACCTGGGGAATGATGAACGAGGCCGGTAGTTGGCCTGGGCAGAGTTGGCTGGCGTTCGCGTCGGTCTGGTACCAGTTGCCGATGTTCAACACCGAAGGAAATGTTCTCACCGACAACGCCGATGCGATCATCTTCTTCATCCTCGTCGTGCTTTGCTTGATCATGATCCTGGTGCCGTTCATCCCCGGGCTGCGTTCGCTGCCCCGATGGATCCCGCTTCACCGGCTCGTGTGGAAGCAGTACTACAAGGAGAACGGGCGCGCCTAGAAACCGACCATGCGGCCGGCGAAAGCCAGCCGCATGGTCGGTCGACCCACCGCCACGGGGATCGACACCGCAGGAGGGTGGATGACGTGGCTTTCGTGACACTGCGAGACAGGGCATCCCTTCCCGTGGTGGCGTTGGCATTGTCGGCCGTTGCGGCCGTAGCAGCGTGTGGCCAAAGCCCAGAAGGGGAATCGGGTTCGAGTAGTTCGGTGTCTTCCTCGGCAAGTGCACCAGCATCCTCGACTCCAACTGCTTCGACGCCTAGCGCATCCCTGAGCGGGGCCGCGCTGTCGGCCATATCTAGGCCTCCGTCAGGTGGTGGGATCGGCTTGCTGCGAGCCGCTCGACTCGCCAGCCAGTCGGGCTACGACAGGTTCGTCCTGGAGTTCTCCGGGGCCCTGCCCGGCTACGACGTTCGGTACGTCGACGGCCCGATCCGCGCCGACCCGTCCGATCAGGTGCTCGCCGTGGACGGCAGTGCCTACCTCCTCATCAGACTCGAGCCGGCGTCCGGGGTCGATCTGATGGCTGACGGGGCACCGACTACCTACACCGGACCAGGTGTCATTCGCGGTGACACGGTCGTGGTTCGTGAGGCGGTGGCGGCGGGTGATTTTGAGGCAGTGATGTCCTGGGTGCTCGGCGTCGATGGACGTCAGGCCTTCCGGGTCACCGAACTTACTGGGCCACCAAGGCTCGTGATCGACGTGTCCACGAATGCCTCCTTCTAGTTCGCGAAGGCCTTGCCGCACAGGACCTCTCGCCACTTGCTCCCCTCATGTGCCCAGCAGCGGCACGAAGATCACCGGGCCGAGCGTGCGAAGCCAGTAGGTGCCGCCGCGTGAATCCTTCGACAGAACCACGCACTCCTCGCGCCCCACCGGGCCGAGCGGCATCACGAGCCGGCCACCCACCACGAGCTGCTCCATGAGCGCGGGCGGGATATCGGCGGATTGGGCCGCGATCACGATGGCGTCGTAGGGAGCATGGGCGGGAAGTCCGAGTCGGCCATCACCCGTGACCACGTGCACGTGATCTGCTCCGAAGTCAGCGAGGTTCTGGGCGGCCACCTCGGCCAGGCCGGGCCACCATTCGACCGACCACACCTCCGCAACGAGTCGCGAGAGCACTGCTGCCTCGTAGCCGTGGCCCGTGCCGATCTCGAGGACACGCGAGGCGGGAGTGAGGTCGAGTGCCTCGAGCATCCGCGCGATGGTCGAGGGCTGACTCGTCGTCTGCCCGAAGGGAATCGGGACGGGGGTGTCGACGTCAACGAGCGCATCGATGTCCTGCGGCGCGAACAGGCGGCGCGGCACCTCGGCAATCGCGCGCAGCACTCTGGGGTCTCGAACGCCGGCCGCTCGAGCGGCCTGGGCGAAGGACTCAGCAACGTCGATGGCTGAACCTCCCTGGCCGGCCGAGTGACATTCCAGGGTATGCGGTCCGTATGAGTCCTCCGACATCACGTGCCCACGCCGACGGGCTCAGGGGCGTGATGCCAACCGGAATGGAGGAGGTGGGCCAAGATCCCCGCCGCGGATCTCGTATCAGCCCGTTCGCGCCTGATAGCGTCACGGAATCCGGACCACGGACACCCGAGATTCACCATGACCTCGTTGGTGTGCTCCGCCTAACCGAAGTGAGGCGAGTTCCGTGCAAGAGATCTCCCACCTCGAGATCCTTCGCTCAGGAACCGACATCTGGAATCAGTGGGTCGCCCAGAAGCCAGCCGGATTCTCGATAGACCTACGCGGTGCGGACCTCGCTCACGCCAAGCTCAGCGACGCGAACCTCGCCGGAGCCGACTTGTCCAAGGCCCGTCTCTTCCAGGCCGCAATCACCTCGGCCGACCTCAGCGGCGCGAACCTGTCCGAGGCGAACCTCGCAGCGACCGATATGCGAGGTGCGAATCTTGCTGGCGCCAACCTGTCGGGCGCCAACCTGTCGGCCTCAGATCTCACCGGTGCCAACCTCAGCAACGCAGACCTGTCGGGCGCCGACCTCTCGGAAGCCCAGGTCGTTCTGGCTAACTGCCGAGGAGCCATCATGACCGAGATGATGGGCTATGGATTGAACCTCTCGGGAACCGATCTCTCGGGCGCCGACCTCACGGGAACCAAGTTGCCCATGGCAATCCTGGCCGACTGCGTCGTCGACATCGCCACGATCTGGCCCGTGAGGCACACCCCACCCGCGGGCGAAGCCCCTGTCACCTAAGACATGAGCCTGGGCCCTCCTGCGGCCGGAGCGAGTTTCTAGAGCGACTGCAGCACTCGGTAGACTCGCGCGACACTGACACTCCCTTGAGAGGATCTTCACCATGAACCACGTTCGCGTTGCCACCTACGACGTGCGGCAGGGCCTCGTGGCCCAGGTCGCCGAACTCGTTCAGAGCCCCGGTGGCATGGTGGAGGAATTCCGCGCCCAGCCTGGATTCCGCGCCTACTCGATGCTCGAGATCGACCCGGTCACCTACATCTCCCTGTCCATCTGGGAGACCCACGAGGAAGCTGAGAATGCGGTCGGCGCCGCGGCCACATGGGCCGCCACGCACCTGGGAAGCCGCATCCACCGCACCGAGAACCTCGTCGGTGACGCACTCTTCTGGGACGGTGCCGCTGCCGATTCCGACACCGCCACCTCCTCCAGCGACGCGGGCTCCGCGAAGGTCAACCACGTCCGCTACGCCACCTTCGAGGTCACCGACGGTGTCGTCGCCCAGGTCGCCGAGGCCGTGAGCACCCCCGGTGGGATGCGCGAGATCTGGCGCAACCAGCCTGGATTCCGCGCCTACTCGCTGATCGAGGTCGACCCGATCACCTTCATCTCACTGTCGGTGTGGGACAGCCATGACGCTGCCGAGCTGGCCGTGCGCCAGGGAGCCGAGTGGGTGGCCACCCACCTGAACGACCGCATCCACCGCACCTCGAACTTCGTCGGAGATGCACTGTTCTGGGAAGGCGTCGGGGCGGCCTCGGCGTCCTGATGTCACAGGACCGACTGAACGCTGGTCGAGACTGACGCACCACGAGTACGAAAGGCCCGGCCCCCAACGGGGGCCGGGCCTTTCGCTGTGACACGTGGGCACATCAGCGCGCGGTGTAGCCGCCATCTGCCAGGTGCAGTGACCCCGTCACGAACGATGCGGCAGGCGATGCCAGGAACAGCACCATCGCGGCGATCTCCTCCGGGCGGCCGATGCGCGCGATTGGGTGTCGCGACCCGATTTCAGCGCGCTGCTCCTCATTGCGACGAGCGAGCATCGGGGTGTCGACGTAGCCGGGGCCGACGGCATTGACTCGGATTCCGTCGGCGGCGTGATCGATCGCGGCGGCCTTGGTCAGGCCCACTACGGCGTGCTTGGCGGCGACGTACGCCCCCGCGCCCTCAGTGGCCACCGTGCCCATGACCGACGCGATATTGACGATGCTCCCGCCCCGGCCCGTGCGGATCATGGCCGGGATTTGAGCCTTCATGGAGAGGAAGACCCCGTCGATATTCACCGAGAACATCCGGCGCCACTCCGCGTAGCTGATGTCGGCAATGTGCGAGGCGTCGGGGTTTCCGACTCCCGCACAGTTGACCCCGATATCGAGGCCACCGAACGCGAGCACGGCCTGTTCGACCATTCGCTCACAGCTGGCCTGGTCGGCAACATCGACCTCGACCGCGATCGCGGAGTCCCCGAGTTCCTGGGCGAGGGCCGTCGCGGCCTCGACGAGACGATCTGCGATCGCGACGCGGGCACCCGCGTCCACGAGCGCGCGAACACATGCCTCGCCGATGCCTGATCCGCCGCCCGTGACGACCGCGACGAGCCCGTCGAGCGCACCTGAGGACGTCACGCGCCTACCTCGTTCCTCTGTGTCAGCGTCACGGCGCGAGCGTCGCGAGGTACTCGGCGGACACCTCGTCGATAAACGTGCGGCACGCGGAGTTCACGATGTCGACGTGGGTGAGGTTGCAGACGTGCGGCCCATTCTCGACGAGCGTGAGCCCGCGGCAGTCCGGGGCGCGCTCCGAGACCAGGATCGCGCGCTCGAGCGGGGTCGAGACGTCGACGAGACCGTGGATCACGATGAGCGGGGCCGTGACCTCGCCCAGGCGGTCCTCGACGCTCTTGGCGTCGTAGAGGGCGTAAGTCGCGTCGTTGATCTGCTGGGGCGTGAGGGTTGACCAGTAGTCGCGCCAGAACTTGGAGTCGGCGCCGGGGCCGAGGATGAGCCAATCGAGGAAGTCGAGCTTCTCGGGGGTGGGGCCGAGCTCAGTCCATTCGGCGATGATCGCGCGGAAGGCCTGCTCCTCCTCGCCGGCCAGGCCACCGGCCTGGGTGGAGAGCTGGACCATGCCGATGAAGCGGGTGGGGTCGAGCATGGCGGCCCGAAGGGCGAGCAGACCGCCCTGACTGAATCCGACATGGATGAACCGGTCAATGCCGAGGTGGTCGGCGAGAGCGAACAGGTCGCGGGCTGAATCCCAGTAGGTGAAGTCGCCCTCCCACACAGTGTCGCCGTGGGCGCGCTCGTCCCACACGATGCAGCGGTGGTCGCGGGAGAACTCCTCGAGCTGCGGCCCGAACATGTGCCGGCTCATGAACAGCCCGTGGCTGAAGATGATCGGGACGCGGCTGGGGTCGCCGTTGTCGCCGGTGTCCTCGTATGAGATTACGGGGCCGTCAGGGATCGAGAACGTGGGCATCGCTCATCCATTCCGTCGTCCGTCCGCCCGCACAGAAGCGAACGAACGATTGGTTGGGTTGATGGATGCTACGCAAGGCCGGCGAGGAGAGTCAACGGCTGGAGATGTCACCTACCAAACGCTTGACCGGTGAGTGACCCGGCGTCAGGCCGCCGACTGTGGTTGGGTAACGTGCCAGTCGGTCACGTGCGACTCGGCGCAGCCACCACCTAGCTGACAGGGACGACATGAAGTTCTTCGGTGACACCACGCCCATGCGCTTTGGCCTCTTCATGGGTCCGTACCACAGGCCACACCTGAACCCCTCGATCGCGTTCGAGTACGACATGCAGACGATCATGGAACTCGACCGTCTCGGCTTCCACGAGGTCTGGATCGGCGAACACCACTCCGGTGGCGTCGAGACCATCGGAAACCCCGAGTTGATGATCGCCGCGGCCGCGCAGGTCACGAAGCACATCAAGCTCGGCACCGGCGTCAACTCGCTTCCATACCACAACCCCTTCATGGCGGCTGACCGCATCGCGCAGTTGAGCCACATGACCCGCGGTCGCGCCATGCTCGGTGTCGGCCCCGGCCAGCTTCTGCAGGACTGCGAGATGATCGGGCTCGACCCACTCAACAACCGCGAGCGTCTCGACGACGCCCTCGGCATCGTGATCCGGCTCCTCAAGGGTGAGACCGTCACCCAGAAGTCCGACTGGTACGACCTGCGCGAGGCTCGCCTGCAGATGCTCCCCTATGACGACTTCGCCGTCGCAGTTGTGAGCGCCATCTCGCCCTCGGGCGCGATGACCGCCGGCAAGCACGGCGCAGGCCTCATCTCGGTCGCGGCAACCCACCCTCTCGGCATCGAGAAGCTCAACGAACACTGGGGAATCGTCGAGGAGCTCGCCGGCAAGAACGGTAAGTCGGTCGACCGCTCCGAGTGGCGTCTGATGGGCCCGATGCACATCGCCGAGACGGCTGCTCAGGCCAAGAAGGACGTCGAGTACGGCCTGTCCGAGCTCGAGGACTACCGCGCCCACATCAACCCCGGTGGCGACGGCGCCGTGGACTACTTTGCCGACGACATCGTCGACATGTTCAACGAGTCAGGGGCTGCCGTCATCGGCACACCGGAGATGGCGATCGCCCAGATCCAGCGCCTTCTCGACAAGACCGGCGGCTTTGGCACCTACATGCTCATGGGTGTCGACTGGGCGCCGCAGCCGGCCCAGTTGCGCAGCCTCCAGCTGTTCGCCGAGGAGGTCATGCCGCACTTCAACGGGCAGGGCAAGGTCATGCGCAAGTCGTTCGACGACGTCATGGGCACTGGCTTCGTCGGTGCGCAGACCACAGCGCGTGGCCAGGCCGAGGCGCGTCAGCGCTACCTCGACCAGCGCGACAAGCCCGCCGTCTGAACCGATGCTCGGGTTAACGCCCGAGAGTCAGCACGCGGCGCGACGGAAGATCTGAAGACCCGAAGGCCAGCTCCTGCACAGGTACCGCGCTCCGATCAGGCGGTGTGCAGTGAGCTGGCCTTTGGGCTGAGGTGCCACCTGGGAAACGTCGGGGTCGTCGCTGATCATGCGGGACAACTGCACCGATTGCCTCATCGTGGACCGCATCGGCACCACGATCGAGTAGGTCGCGAATATCGTCAATGGCTTGGGCGTCCGGCGACGGCGGGTTACAAATGCCTCCTCGCCGCCACCTGGCGCAACGGACAAAGCCCCCCGACCCACGCGGCCGGGGGGCTTTGTCGCGCTCGCGTGTCAGAGCTTGGTGACGTCGACGTCCGCGGGCACGAGCACCTTGTCAATGACGTGGATGACGCCATTGCTCGCGGCGATGTCGGTCTTGACGACCTTCGCGTCGTTGACCTTGACTCCGCCCATCGTGTCAATGGTGATGGTGCCCCCTTCGACGGTCGCGACGTCGCCGTCCTTGACGTCGGCGGCCATGACCTTCGACGCGAGCACGTGGTAGGTCAGGATTTTCGCGAGAACGGCCTTGTTCTCCGGCTTGAGCAACTTGTCGACGAGACCGGCAGGCAGTGCTGCAAACGCCTCGTTGGTGGGCGCGAAGACGGTGAACGGGCCAGGTCCGCTCAGCGTGCCGGCCAGATCGGCGGCCTTGATGGCTGCCACGAGCGTCGTGAAGTCAGGGTTCGCCGCGGCGACGTCCACCACGGTGCCGGCTGTGGCTGGAGCTGAGGATGCGGGAGCGCTGGTGTCGGCCGGCGTGCTCGAGCTGCCGCACGCGCCCAGGGTCAGTGCTGCGAATGCTGCCACGGCAGCGATGGCGATCTTGGGGTGGCGCATGTGTAGTCTCCTCGATCTGCGTCGCCCCGGTTGGGCGCGTCGATGGTTCTTCTTGGCCCGCCTGCATCGCGGATGCACCACAGGTGGATGAGTCCTGTGAGCCCCCTCACACCCAAAAGGCACGAAAATCAACGACATCGGCGGCGCCTGCGCAAGCCATGGCGGCGGCCTCTGAGCCACACCCGAGCGACAGGGTGACCAATCCGCCGCGCCGAGGTCGCCCCAAGTTCGACAATGGTGCAGAGGGACAGAGCCCACCCCAGCAGCGGGGAACTGGGGAAACACCGTCGGCGTGGGTTGTGCCCTCGGCGCGAATCGAACGCGCGACACACGGTTTAGGAAACCGATGCTCTATCCCCTGAGCTACGAGGGCGGGAGGTGAGTGAATCCTGCGGCACACCCTCGATGGGCTCGCCTAGGAGTTGCATCCAGCCTGGCGCCGAGTCTAGACGGTCGCCTCGAAGGCATCTCGCGCCCAGTCGCTCGCGAGGACATGTCCTGAACCGCGGGGAATGCGGGGCTCGAAGTGCGCCCGCTACGATCGCCCTCGACCCCACCCGACCTGCGACAGGGACGTCCATGGAGCGAGCGACCGACCTGCAACGCGCACAAGAGGCGCTCGCCGCAGGCCAGCACAAATCAGCGTTGCGCGAAGGCTGGCGCGCGGTGGGCGTGGGGCTGCGACAGCGCGACTCCGCCACCATCAACGCCACCCTTGAGATTGCACTCATGGTCGCGGCAGCCTCAGAGGGCAAAGTACACGGCGACGCCGAGATGCTCGCGATCTACTGCCGGAACTGCCTCGACAGCACCGGCCGAGTGATCGAGAGCCAGTCGATCCTTGATCGCCTCTCCTTTCGGCGCAAGAGTTCTCGCCGCCAATGCCCCGACTGCGCGGAAGAGATCGCTGCGGAGGCACGGCTGTGCCGCTTCTGCGGCTATCGGTTCGACTCCGTGTGATGATCGAGGTGGCGCCCGATCGGCTTCGCTCCCCGCTCTCGGACACGACGAGGTCACGATGACGGTGGGCGTGGTGCGACGTGGTCCGGTCGCCATCCTCACGATCGACCGACCCGAGCGACGCAATGCGTTCGACGGGGCCACCACACTCGCCCTCGACACAGCACTCAATGAGTTCGAGGACGACATCACCGCCCACGTCGCCGTTCTCACCGGGGGCCCACTCGTGTTCTCGGCGGGAACCGATGTTGTCGCATGGGCCGGGCCGCCGACCGAGCGTGGGGGGCCCTACGGCATCGCGGGGCGACGCCAACGCAAGCCAGTGATCGCGGCTGTCGAAGGAGTCGCCGCGGGGGGTGGCTTCGAGATCGCCCTTGCCGCAACCCTGATCGTGGCCTCGAGCAGCGCGTCGTTCTCGCTCCCCGAGGTGTCGCTTGGTCTCATCGCCGAATGTGGCGGGCTCTTCCGCACCCCGCGCGCGCTACCTCTGAACGTGGCCCGCGAGATGCTCCTCACCGGGGCGCCGCTCACCGCCCAACGCGGATACGACCTTGGGCTGGTGAACCAGATCACCGAGCCCGGCGGGGCCCTGGCCGCCGCGATGACCATCGCCGAACGAATCGCATCTCTCGCGCCCCTCGCCGTTCGGGAGTCGCTGGCCGTCCTCGAGGCGATCTACGACAGCGCCGATACTCACGGCTGGGCGGCCACCTCCGCCGCGAGCGCAGTAGTTCGCGGGTCCCAGGACGCCGTCGAAGGCGTGGCGGCATTCAAGGAGAAGCGTCCGGCAACGTGGCGCGGCCGATAGCACTGCAGACGAGATCATCCACATCAGGCGTACTTTCTGAACCCGCTGACAGAGCGCGTCTCCGTCGATACGGACAATTCATCGTCATCCGCCGATCCGCGCATCACCACCACGACCGCGTGACACCCTGAAACACATGGACCCGTGGGCATCGACGAGCCAGGGCCGCCGGTTCGGCACGTGGCGGCCCACCTCGGTGTCGGCCCCGATCGTGCTCGGCGCAATCCTTCTCGTCCTCGTGGCTTCGGTGACGTTCGTCGAGAGCCTCACAACGCGGCGGCTCCTCGCCGACCACTGGCTAGAGGTGACTGCCCTAGTGGCGTTCGGCAGCGTCGCCGTCGCACTCGCCTGGCAGTCGCAGCGCCACCTCGAGGAGCTCCTCTCGTCCGAGGCTCGCTATCGCCTCCTGGCCGAGAATTCCTCGGACTTCGTGTCGATGTCCGACGAGGAAGCGGTCGTGACCTGGATCTCCCCCACCGTCACCTCCGCCACGGGATGGCCCACCGAGACCCTCCTCGGGCACAGCCTTATGGACTTCATTCACCCTGGCGACAAGGAGGTTCTGCGCGACAGCTTCGGGCCACACGCAGAAGACGAAGTGGTCCACACCCGGGTCAGATTCCGTCTTCCTGACGGCACCTTTCGGTGGCTAGCCCGCAGCGCACGCGACATCGTGGCCGACGACGGTTCGGTGCGCCGCCGAGTCTCGGGATGGCGTGACATCGACGACGTGGTCACAGCCGAGCGCGCGGTCATGGCATCCGAAGCCCGCTACCGGCTCATCGCGGAACACTCCTCCGACATCGTCCTGTCATGGGACCGGAACGGCCGCATCGACTGGGTATCGCCCTCCATTTCCTCGATCCTGGGGTGGCCCGCGCACGAGGTAATCGGCAGGACTCCCGCGTCACTGGTTCACCCCGACGACCTCGTGAGCATGCCCGCGAGCCAGAGGGACGCCTACGCCCGCGGGGCCCGCGACGGCCGAGGTGAGGCCCGCTACGCCACGGCCGACGGCAACTGGCGATGGATGACACGTGCTGGAACGCCGCTCGTAAGTGACCGCGGAGAACCGCTGGGGGGCGTGCTCGCCCTCCACGATTTCGAGAGCGAGCACCAAGCGCTTGAGTTGTTGCGCTTCCAGGCGACCCATGACGGACTCACCGAGCTGACGAATCGCCATGAGTTCCTCGCCCGGCTCACCACAATGCTCGGGTCGAATCGACGGAGCGAGGACAGGATGGCGGTGATGTTCATCGACATCGACGGACTCAAGGATCTCAACGACACCTACGGCCACGGCGCTGGTGACAAGGCAATCGTGCATGTCGCCCAGCAGATTGCGGGACAGGTTCGCGCGGGCGACCTCGCCGCACGTCTAGGCGGCGACGAGTTCGTTGCGGCGCTGCGCGACTTGCGCGAAGTCAGTGACGCGGAGTCCGTCGCCCTCGCGATCCTCGACTCGATCACCGAGCCACTCACCCTCGAGGAAGAGGGGGTCACGCTGACCCTGAGTCTCAGCCTGAGCATCGGCCTCACCGTGGCCAAGCCGGGTGAAGATCCCGACACAGTTCTTCGGCGCGCAGACCGTGCCCTCTACCGTGCCAAGCGGGAAGGCGGCGCGCAGTTGATCACCTATGACGCGGCCCACGACGACGGCCTTCCATCGGTCGACGTCAGGGACATCGAGAGGCGGGCTCGAGCACGGCACGTGACATGACGTTGGTGGATCGCCCAGATCGCGGTGCTCTCCATTCCCGACCGGAGCGCGCCCGCTTGGTCTATCTGCAGGGTGTCCCGGCCCGATACGGTACGAGCCATGCTGGCTAGGGATCCCATCGATGGCACCGCCTCCCGCACCTGGATGTCTGTGCGCCCGGTGGCGCGGACATGAGCAGCAGCACGCGCGACGCGGCCGCGCAGATGACCGACGCAGCCATATCACTGCTCGAATCCCTAGATCCCGACCAGCGCGCAATCGCACTCTGGCCGTTCGAGGACCAGGCCGAGCGCGAGCGGTGGTTCTACACCCCCACCGATCACGGAGGCCTCACCCTCTCGGCGATGACGCCAACGCAGCAACGTCTGGCCCATCGACTACTCGCGAGCGGGCTCTCCAGGGCGGGCTACGTCACGGCCTCGACGATCATCGGACTCGAGAATGTCCTCGACCAGCTCGAAGGGTTCATGAGCGACTGGGGACGTGAGCGAGGCCGCGATCCCGGGCTGTTCTACACGCGGATCTTCGGAGACCCCGCCGGTGAAGGCCCATGGTCCTGGCGGTTCGGGGGCCATCACGTGTCGGTCCATCACGTGATCCTCGACGGCGAGGTCGTGGGTTCGACCCCTCTCTTCCTTGGCGCCGATCCTGCCTCGTCCCCTCTCCTTGGGCCGCATCCGCTGCGGCCTCTCGCGGGGGTCGAGGATCTTGGCCGCGGCCTTGTCCGGTCCCTCGACGAAGGGCAACGTCGCATGGCGATCGTTGCCGGCGTAGCGCCAGTCGATCTCGTCGGAGCGAACCGCAGCCGCTACGGCCAGGCACCGGGCGACCTCCCGCTCGACCTCGCCTCGGTCTGGCGCACCAGGTTCGAGGGCGAGCTCGACGAGCGGCTGCTCAGCTTCCACGCGCGCGCGGTCGACGAATCCGGGCTCACCTCAGAGCATCTCGAGGCGGTCCGTCTCGATCAGACTCCTCGCGGCCTTGCCGCCAGCGCGATGTCCGACGATCAGCGCAACATGCTCCGCTCCCTGCTCGACCTTTACGTGGGCCGCCTGCCCGATGATCTCGCCAGCCTGGAGTCGATCAAGTACGCGAGCCAGGAAGCACTGGGAGGCCTAGCGTTCATGTGGGCCGGGGGGCTCGAGCCCGGCCAGGGCCACTACTACCGCATCCAGGGCATCGACATCTTGTGCGAGTACGACAACACTCTCAGTGGTGCCAACCACGTGCACTCGGTGTGGCGCGACCCCCACCGCGACTTCGGCGCCGACCCTCTCGCCGCGCACTACCGGCGGTCTCACGCGTAACCCCGCGACCACGGATCACGTCCGAAGGCGCAACAGGCCTTCCTGCACCGTGGTGGCGACCAGGCGACCGCCGGTGTCGAAGACCCGACCCCGCCCCAGCGCGCGTCCGCCCGAGGCCGACGGGGACTCCTGGTCGTGAAGAAGCCAGTCGTCGACCCGCATCGGACGGTGGAACCACATCGCATGGTCGAGCGACGCCGTCAGCACCTGCGGCTCGTTGACCCGCAGGTCGTGCGGCACCGCCGCCGCTGCGAGGAGTGTCAGATCACTCGCGTATGCGAGGGTCGCTGCATGGATGAGGTTGTCGTCAGGGAGACGCTCCGCGGTGCGCAGCCACACCTGAAGGCCCCCGTCATCGTCTGCGGCCGCCTCGACATAGCGCACATCGAGCGCGGCCCATTCGTTCGGCGACACCGGGCCCGCTGATGCGTTGCCCGCCAACCGTTCACGCATCGTCGGGAGGAGATGGGGGTCCTGGGTCTCGGGCATGACGTCCTGGTGCTCGAGCCCTTCCTCGAAGTCCTGAAAGGAAGCCGTCATGTGGAAGATGGCGCGACCGTGCTGCCGAGCGATGACCCTCCGCGTGCTGAAGGATCGTCCGTCACGCGTGTTCTCCACGACGTAGACGATGGGTGTGGTCGTATCGCCGGGACGAAGGAAGTACCCGTGAAGGGAATGCGGCGACCTCTCGCGGGCGAGATCGGCACCGGCGGCCATCAGCGCCTGTGCGAGCACCTGTCCACCGAAAACGCGTTGCATCGCCGTCTCGGGCGCGATGCCGCGGTAGATCCCCTCGTCGATCGGCTCGAGCTCGAGCAGTGCGAGGAGGTCGGCAACGGTCGAAGGCATCGGGCGGGCTCCTGCCCTCTCGGGCCCGACTCTTCGCGCCCGGACCTTGATACCTACCATCGTCGCACCTGCACCGGCGAATGCCCGCACCCTGCCGAGGACGCCTCAGGGTCATCCCGGTGCATGTCAGACACGGACTACGTGGCGGCGATCTCCACGAGTACGAGCCGCGAAGTGGTCCGTGTGTAGGCAACGTAAAGATCCCGCGTTCCCGAACCCGGGGTCGCGGCGATCGAGCCGGGATTGACGACCAGTACGACGTCGAACTCGAGCCCCTTCGCCATCACCGGGGTCATGACCGCGACCTGACTGTCGACGGCGCTGTCGCCCACGCCCACGAGCCCAGGCAGCGCGGAGGTCAGCGCGTCCGACACCGCCACATGCTCGGTCGCCGCGGAGATGACCGCGACACGTCCTGAACCGATAGCCACGAGTTCGGAGCGCACCAATCCCCCGATGTCGCCGACACCCGACACCTCGACCCGGTGAGGCTCGTCGCCATCACGCGCTGACGTGACATCCGGCGCCGCGATCCCCGAGGCACGCAGGTGAGCGGTCGCCAGGTCCATCACCGGACGGGGCGTGCGGTAGTTCACCGTCAACTCTTCCTTGGCCCAGCGGCCGGGCGCGATGGCGTCGAAGAGCGTCGCCCAGTCGGTGACCCCGGCCGGGCTGCCCGTCTGATTGATATCGCCCACGACCGTCATCGACCTCGATGGGCAACGTCGGACGACCACGCGCCACGCCATGGGAGAGAGCTCCTGCGCCTCGTCGACCACGACGTGGCCGAAGATCCAACTGCGGTCAGAGTGGGCGTCGGCGACCGACGACCTCGAGCCCGCGCCGGCGTACCGCTCCATAAGTGTGTCGGCACTGACCATTCCTGAGCCGCTTGCCTGAGCCACATCACGGGCGTAGTCGAGTTCGTGAACACGCTCGCGCTCGGCCGCTGCCGCCGATGCTCGCGATGACTCATCATCGGCGCCGAGCAGTTCTGCGGCCTCGTCCAGGATCGGTACATCCCCCGTCTCCCAGGCGGAACCAGCAGGTCGCAGGAGCGCAGCCCGGTCTTCGGCAGTGAGCCATGGGGCAGCGGCGGAAAGTCGGGCCTCATCACTGAACAACCTCGCGACCAGTGCCTCGGCGGTCCACGGCATCCAGCACAGATTGATCTCGCGTCGCACGTCAACGGAATCACGGAGGTCCTCGATGAGACTCTCCTTGTACTCCTTCGGGTCGACGCTCGTCTTCTGCGCCAGCTGGGTCGCGAGCTTGTCGAGAACGTCGAGGACGAACTCGCGACGGGCCAGGTTGTGAGGCTTGCCCGATCGCCTCGCCCGTTCGACCGCCGACTCGACCATCCGAGGCGTCAGCACGAGCGCGACCCCGTCGACGCGAACCGTGGTACGGCGGCTTGGCACCCGCTCCAATGCGGCGACCGCGTTGCGCACCATCCGGGCCATGCGCACATCACCCTTGAGAGCCGCAGACGCACGAGACCGGTCCGGGATGGCGTCGACCCCCGGATAGAGCTGACCCTGCGTGGCGAGCACCGCACTTGATTCACCAAGCGAGGGAAGGACTTGCTCGATGTAGCGCAGGAACTGGCGGTTGGGCCCCACCACCAGGACACCTGCCTTCGCGATGCGCTCGCGGTGCGTATAGAGGAGGTACGCCGCGCGGTGAAGCGCCACCACCGTCTTGCCACACCCCGGAGCGCCCTGCACGACCAGGGTGCCCGCGAGCGGCGAACGGATGATGCGGTCTTGCTCGCCCTGGATCGTGGCAACGATGTCGCGCATTCGCCCGGTGCGGTGGGCACCCAACGCAGCCATGAGCGCGCCTCCACCCTGCACATCTCCTGCCTCGGGATGGGCCGCGAAGTCGAGGACGTCGTCCTCGAGGTGGGTGACCTCACGATCGGCGAGGGTCAGGTGTCGGCGCCTCGTCACGCCGAGCGGGTGGGCCGCCGTTGCGCGGTAGAACGGCTCAGCGGCCGGAGACCGCCAGTCGTAGAGGATCTGCTCCTGGTCATCGTCGGAGAGTCCGATACGGCCGATGTAGCGGGGCTGGTTATCCGCGAGATCCATGCGGCCGAAGACCAGCCGCTCTTGCGCGGCGCGCAGCACGATGAGGCGCTCGACGTACATGGAGTCAAAGGCGTCGCGTTCGGAGAGTGCGCCCGGGGTGCCGGCGGTCGGCCCCCGACGCACCTTGTCGAGGCTGTCTTCGGTGCGGCGCAGAAGTGCGTCGAGCCGGTCATACCTGACAAGGACTTCCTGCTGCTCGGAGGCCAGTTCGTCCCCGCCAGGTGCGGACGGCGTGGCGGCACTCTCCGGTGACCCGGGCATCGGAGTCGGGGTCGGAACCTGACGGTCGGTGCTCAGCGTCGTGGTCCTTCCGGTGACATGAAGTGCGGCGTCGTGCGGCATCCCGAGAACGCCACGGGTGCCTCGCGCAGCCACTGACCGCAGTGCGACATCGACACTAGCGCGGTTCCTCGCCCCTCGGTCACCCCCGAGCGCCAAGGATTCCGAACGACGCCCTCACCCATTCGGAGCAGGGTGAGGTAGGACACCTCAGGACCAGGATCCTGAGGGCCGAAACCCTTTGTGTGACACACCAACGGCACCTCACCCGTACAGCGGTCTTCGCAACCGCCAGCATCCTCTTCGCCATCACGGCGACCACCTCGGCAGTCGCCTGGGGCGGGTCCAACGAGGCCGCTCCGGCACCCGCGGTGACCGCCAGCGCAACCCCCAGCGCAGCCGTAGTCACGCCGGCCACGCGGCCCGCCGTCGCTCCCGCGCCCAGCGCCACCGCCACCCCGACCGCCACGAGCATCCCCACCGCGAAGCCCACCGCGACCCCGGTCGCGAAGCCCGTCGCAAAGCCGGTGGCGAAGCCCGTCGCAAAGCCCATGGCGAAGCCCGTCGCGAAGCCCACCGCCACCCCCCAGCCGGCACGTGCCACGATCAACAAGGGCATCACGATCTCGAGCTACGTGGACGCACCAAAGTCGCAGAAGGCCATCGACTCGTGCAAGCTCGTGCTCTGGACGCGCAGTCCGCTCTGGCTCGCGGCGCACAACTGGTGCGGCTACCAGTGGCTCGCGACCGTGCCCACCGGCAAGACCGTCACGGTCACCACTGGCCCCGCGGCCGGCAAGTACATCGTCACCGGCCACCTGGCCCTGAACCGGCAGTCCGGCACGCTCCCCGCGGTGGACGCTGACCTCGTGCTCCAGACCTGCGTCGGCTCGGGCACCGGTCTCACCCTGCTGCACCGCGTCGACTAAGGGCACACCGGACGCCAGGGTCGACCCCGCACCAAGCCGTTAGGCCTTGCACGCTCCCCGCCCGGCCCTCGTGTGTCACTGTGAAGGTCATCAGACCCATCAGGACTAGGGGGGGCCGTGCGCGGTTTACCCGTCGTACTGCGCGACTACACGCGATCCTGGCTTCGACCCGATCTGATCGCTGGCATCACGTTGGCGGCTGTCGCCATCCCTGAGGTGATGGGCTACACCTCCATCTCGCAGACCCCAATCGTCACGGGCCTCTACACGTTGATCATCCCGACGGTGGTGTTCGCACTCATCGGATCAAGTCGCCTTCTCGTCGTTGGCGCCGACTCCGCGACAGCGGCGGTGCTCGCCGCCGGGATCGCAGCACTCGGTATCTCCGGCCTACTTCCCGCCACCGAACAGTGGACTGCCTGGGCAGGACTCGTGGCGCTGACCACGGGGGCAATGCTTGTCATCGCGCGGCTGCTTAGGCTGGGGTTCATCGGCGACTTCCTCTCGGCGTCCGTCCTCATCGGATTCCTTACCGGCGTAGGACTCCAAGTGCTATCGGGCCAGCTCCCCAGCATGCTCGGCATTCCCGAGGGGTCGGGCAGTTGGCTGGAGAAGCAGTGGCACCTGTTCACCCACCTCGGCAGCACGACACCGTGGACTCTCTCCTTTTCAGGCGGCACTCTTGCGATCGTGCTCGCCTGCCGGCGTTGGGCCCCGCGCGTTCCAGGGGCACTGATCGCCGTCGTCCTGTGCATCCTGATCAGCGCCGCTGCGGACGCGTCCTCGCACGGTGTTCAGGTCATCGGAGAGATGACCGGCGGCTTCCCACCGCTCGGCCTGCCAGAGGGGCTGTCATGGGGTGACGTACCGAAGGTCGTCAGCATCTCGTTGTCGTGCGTCGTCCTCATCCTCGCCCAGAGCACGGCCACCGCCCGCGGCTTCGCCCAAAAGATGGGCCAACGGGTGGACGTAAATCGCGACATCGCGGGCCTCGCGGCCGCCAACGTCGCTGCCGGTCTCAGCGGAACGTTCGTGGTGAACGCAAGCCCCACCAAGACGCAGATCCTCGACGAGCAGGGCGGGAAGAGCCAAATCGCGAATATCGCGATGGCAGCAGTGGCGTTGATCGTCACGATGTTCGCAACCGCCGCGCTTGCCCCCATGCCCAAGGCCGTACTGGGCGCGATCGTCTTCCTCATCGGCTGGGGGCTCGTCGATCTCCTCGGCCTGGGCAGAATCCGCGTGCGTGCCCCACTCGAATTCGCGATCGCGCTCGTGACTGCCGTGGTCGTCTGTGCCATCGGGGTTGAGGAGGGAATCATCCTCGCGGCTGTCCTGTCGATCCTCCAGCTCGTGAGCAGGCAGTACCGCCCCTCGAACTTCGTGGTAGGCGTCGACGCGAAGGGCCAGCCGACCTACCGCAAGGCGGAGCCCGGCCTGCAGAGTCAGCCGGGGTTGATCGTCTTTCGCTACGACGCCGAGTTGTTCTACGCCAATGCAAACAGGTTCACCGACGACGTCGCCGGGCTCGTGGAATCGGCGCCTGACCCCGTCCGCTGGCTCGTTCTCGACTGCTCAGCGATCGAGGATGTCGACTACTCCGCCGGGATTGCCCTGAATCATCTGGTGGACTACGTGCACGCCAAAGGTGCGCACTTCGCCGTCGCCCGCGCCGACGCCGAATTGCTGAGCACCCTGGAGATCATGGGCACTCTCGACAAGTTCGGCCGGGACCACGTGTTCGGCAACCTGACCGATGCGTTCGACGCCTACCGCCTCGACCCCTCACCACGCTCCGGTACCCCCGGGCCCAGCGGATGACACCCGTCACGCGCCGGTGCGGGCGCAAATCTCGCGATAGTGCACCGACACTGGCTAACGTCTGTCCATGCCCCGCGCCAGTCTCGCCTCCCCGCCGACGTACGTGTCGTATGCGAACGCCGTTGACACACTGAAGGCCGGCTACGCCGCAATCCCGGCCGGCTCACCCGTGCGCCTGGCCAAACGCACCTCGAACCTGTTCCGCGGCCGCACACCCACCGAGACGCCAGGGCTGGACGTCTCAGCTTTCAGCGGGGTACTCGAGGTCGACACTGACGCGCGCACCGCCGACGTCCTGGGGATGACCACTTACGAGGACCTCGTCGCCGCCACTTTGCCGCATGGTCTGGTGCCGCTGTGCGTGCCGCAGCTGCGGACGATCACCCTGGGCGGCGCCGTCACGGGGCTGGGGATTGAGAGTGCCAGCTGGCGCAACGGCTGCCCCCATGAGTCGGTCATCGAGCTCGACATCCTCACGGGCGATGGTCGCGTCGTCACCGCCACGGCCACTAATGAACATTCCGATCTCTTCGCCGGATTCCCCAACTCCTACGGCTCCCTGGGATACGCCCTTCGCCTGAAGATCGAGCTCGAGCCCGTGACGAAGTACATGGCATTGCGTCACGTGCCGTGCGGCGACGCCGAAAGCCTTGCGTCAGCCATCGCCGAGGTGACCCGCGACGGTTTCTACGCAGGCGAGCGCGTCGACTACATCGACGGCACAGTCTTCTCCGACTCGGAGTCCTACCTCACGCTGGCGTCCTACACGGACGACCCCAACCAGGCACCGAGCGATTACACCGGCAACCAGATCTACTACCGATCGATCCGGTCGCGACACAGCGACGTGCTGTCGATGCTCGACTACCTGTGGCGCTGGGACACCGACTGGTTCTGGTGCTCGCGTGCGTTCGGTGCACAGCGCCCGTTGATCCGCCGGCTCTGGCCCAAGCACCTGCTTCGTTCGGACGTCTACTGGAAGCTCGTCGCCCTCGACAGGCGCACCTCGTTCTCTGCCCGACTCGGCGCGGCACGTCGTCAGCCTCCGCGCGAACAGGTGGTACAGGACATCGAGGTGCCGGTGGAGGCACTCCCTGAGTTCCTCGAGTTCTTCCACCGCGAGGTGGGGATCGAGCCAGTGTGGGTATGTCCGCTGCGCCAGCGCGACAGTTCCGCGCGCTGGCCGCTCTACGAGCTCGACCCGGCCACCACGTATGTCAACGTCGGCTTCTGGTCGACGGTGGCCGTTCCGCCCGGCGTCGACCCGGCCGAGGGGCGGGTGAACAGACGGATCGAAGAGGTCGTCACAGCACTTGGAGGCCGCAAGTCGCTGTACTCCACCGCTTTCTATGATCGCGAGGAGTTCGCTCGGCTCTACGGTGGCGACACCTACAATCATCTGCGCTCGACGTACGACCCCGAGGGCAGGCTCTCGGACATGTGGACCAAGACAGTGCGCAGCGGCTGACCGCCACTGCCGAAATCAGGGGATGACGACTTTGAAGATCGCAGACGTTCTCGCACTCGTGCTCGGTCCCGAGTGCGCGGTTGAGATCACGGCATACGACGGCAGCCAGCACGGTGAGCCCGGTTCCGACGTTCGCCTCGACATCCGATCCCCGCGCGCGATGTCGATGCTCGTCTCCGCGCCCGGACAGCTGGGCCTGGCACGGGCCTATGTCGCCGGTGAGATTGAGGCACACGGGGATCTCTACACCGTCATGGATCGCCTCGCCGGCGCGGGCCTTCCCGAGCTCTCGGTCGCCGAGCGGGCACGGCTCTACCGCACCATGGCGCCCTTCGTTATTCGCCGCGTGCCCCCTCCCCCGGAAGAGGTTCGGCTCGGCGGGTCACGACACTCCAAGCGTCGCGACGCCGATGCGATCTCCCACCACTACGACGTCAGCAACACGTTCTACCGCTGGGTGCTCGGCCCGTCGATGGCCTACACCTGCGCGGTGTTCCCCGAGGCGGACGCCACCCTCGAGGAAGCCCAGGCCGAGAAGTTCGACCTCGTGTGCCGCAAGCTCGGATTGCAGGCAGGGCAGCGACTCCTCGACATCGGCTGCGGCTGGGGTGGCCTCGTCGTGCACGCAAGCAAGCACTACGGCGTCCGCGCAATCGGCGTCACCCTCTCGGAGCGTCAAGCATCCTGGGGCCGCGCGGCCATCGAACGCGAGGGGCTCAGCGCACTTGCCGAGGTGCGCCATCAGGACTACCGCGACGTCCTCGAATCCGGCTTCGACGCCATCTCCTCTATCGGGCTCACCGAGCACATCGGGCTTGCCAACTACCCCAGCTACTTCGGGTTCATCAAGTCCCGGCTCAAGCCCACCGGTCGCCTTCTCAACCACTGCATCACGCGCACCGACACCAGTTCGCGCACGATGTACAAGAACGGCTTCATCAACCGCTACGTGTTCCCCGACGGCGAGCTCGTGCCCGCGGGACGCATCGTGTCCGCGATCGAGGATCAAGGGCTCGAGGTCCGCCACGAGGAGAACCTGCGCGAGCACTACGCCCTCACGCTCGCGGCATGGTCGCGCAACCTCGACGAGCACTGGGACGAAGCCGTCGCCGAGGTCGGCATGGGCAGGGCCCGTGTGTGGCGTCTATACCTCGCAGCCTCACGTATGGGCTTCGCCCGCAACATGATCCAGCTTCACCAGGTTCTCGCGGTGTCACCCGACGAGAACGGCTTCTCCGGCGTACCTCTGCGTCTCAAGTTCGACACCGCCTGACCACACGCACCGGCCCAACGAAAGTGTCAGACGCGAAGGCGGGCGACGTAGATGCTCGAGGACCAGATCCGCTCGAGCTTCACGCGCTGCCCCGGGTAGGGCGCATGCCACACGCGGTTGCCGCCTGCGTAGATGCCCACATGGTAGACGTGGCCGTTCTTGGAGTGGAAGTAGACGAGGTCACCGGGCAAGGCCTGTGATCGGGAGATCTTGATCATCGAGCCGTACTGGCCACTCGAGACGCGGGGCAGGTGCACGCCGATCATGGAGAAGACGTAACGCGTGTAGCCCGAGCAATCGAAGCCCCTACCCGGGGTGGAGCCACCGGCGACGTAGCGGACACCGCGGTACCGCGACGCGATCGCCACGATGACCTTCCCGCGGATGAGCGCGCTGCGCATCACCGAGCGAGACAGCGCCACACGTCCGGATCGAGACACCGCCGGAACAGCGAGGCCTGCGACCCGTGTCGGGGCAACCCTCACGGGCACCGCCGAAGGTCGGGCACCGCCAGTGGATGCCAACGGCTCGGGGGCCGCGGCAGGGGCGAACGACTCGAGGACAAAGGCAGGTGCGCTCAACGGCAGGGTCGCCGCCTCCGACGTTGATGTCGGGACGAGGAAAGCCATCAGAGCAAAGGCCACAAGCACGCCGAAGCGCGCGCGAACAGACGTCACAGATCCTCCACGACGCCTGCGAGGTGAGCTGTCGGGTTCGGACCGGGAGTTGGCCCGGCCGGTCGTGAGACCGGCTTCACCCCGAGGACTCGCCTTGTCGGCGGGCCCGGTAATGGGTCCCCCGCTCCTGCCAATGGATAACATTTTCACCAGGGGTGGCAGGACTCGGCGTCCACCGGTGACCCCCACCAGGACGGCAGGATGTTCTCCACGCTATGGCATGGAGCGTCCCGATGTCACAAATCCAGAAGAGTCAATCAGACATATGTCGGTATTTGTGTGGTCAGCCCTTGCTCACGAAGACATGGGAGGCCGTCACGGAGTCGAGCTCGGCGTACTCACCAGCACTACCCACAAGAACGCCGCCCGGCGACGCGAACACCGTGACCGTCGCGCCCGGCAGCGCTCCGGCGCGGCGCATCGAACGCATGAGCGCTGCATCATTCTGAATCGGCTCGCCGATGCGCACGACGGTGACGCGAGTGGACGCCTCGCCCACCACCTTGTCGAGCGTGGTCAGCCCGGTGAGGTCGGAGAACGTGGCGGCTTCGTCGAGCTCGGCCAGGCCCGGAATCGGGTTTCCGTAGGGCGACACCGTGGGGTGGCCAAGGATCTCGAGAATCCGGCGCTCGACGTTTTCGCTCATCACGTGCTCCCAGCGGCAGGCTTCCGCGTGCACGTCCTCCCAGGGCAGCCCAATCACCTCGACGAGCAAGCACTCGGCGAGGCGGTGCTTACGCATCACCCTCGTGGCCATGGTGCGTCCGTCAGCACTGAGCTCGAGATGGCGATCTCCCTCAACCGCCACAAGACCATCGCGCTCCATGCGCGCGACAGTCTGCGACACGGTTGGGCCTGACTGTCCGAGCCGCTCTGCGATACGGGCCCGGAGCGGGACTATGCCTTCCTCCTCGAGCTCGAAGATCGTGCGGAGGTACATCTCCGTGGTGTCGATGAGATCAGTCACGAACGTGTTGTCCTTGTCACCGAGAGTGGACGGGGCGTGCCCATCCTCTCGCAACGGCGCCCAATGCAGAAGCGCCCCGAGCCGGGAATCGGATCTTGTCAGCTGCCGACGCGGCCCACGCGGGGCCGTGGTCAGGCGGCGGGCTCCCGCGTTCGGGCCTACTCTCTCGCTGTGCCTAGCGTTCTGTGGTTCCGTCGAGACTTGCGCCTCGTTGACAACCCCGCGCTGCTCGCGGCACGTGATGCCGCAGGCGACGATGAGGTGGTCGCACTCTTCGTCCTCGACCCCCGCCTCTGGACCCCTGCCGGTGATGTGCGGCGGGCATGGCTCTCGCGGTCGCTGCACCGACTCGACGCCGCGCTCGAGGGCCGGCTCGTCGTCCGTCACGGCGATCCAGTCGCCGTGGTGCCAGCGGTAGCAGCTGCCGCGCGCGCGTCGACCGTCCACATCGCGGCCGACTACGGCCCCTATGGCGCGCAGCGTGATCACGACGTCGAGACCGCACTGCTGGGCGCCGGCCGCGAACTTGTGCGCACCGGCTCGCCCTACGCCGTGGCCCCAGGGCGCGTGCGCAAGGCGGATGGCACGCCGTACCGCGTCTACACGCCGTTCTACCGCGCGTGGTGTGAGCATGGGTGGCGCGCACCCGCGGCCGACCCCGAGCGCTGGCCGGACTGGCGGATCGACGATGCCGGGCCCCTCGCATGCGAGGGAATCCCCGACGCGCCCGAACTCGGAAATATCGTGCTCGTCGATCGCGACGCGGGTGCGGTACGTCGCCACTGGGATGCCTTCCGCAGCAACGATTTAGCGTCGTATGACGAACAGAGAGACCGGGCCGACCTCGCGGGCACCTCCGACCTCTCAGCACATCTGCGGTGGGGCGAGATTCATCCACGGACAATCCTCGCGGACCTCGACGACTCACCCGCGCACACCGTGTTCCGCAAGGAGATCGCATGGCGGGAGTTCTATGCCGACGTGCTCCACCACACACCCTCGTCCGCCCGCACCTGGTTGGCTCCCAGATTCGCCGAGATGGAGTATGACAACGGACCGGAAGCCGATCGTCGGTTCGAGGCCTGGTGCCAGGGACGCACCGGCTTCCCCTTCGTTGATGCCGGCATGCGTCAGCTACTCGCCGAAGGCTGGATGCACAACCGCGTACGCATGGTCACGGCGTCGTTCCTCGTGAAGGACCTGCACCTGCCGTGGCAGCGAGGCGCGCGTTGGTTCATGCGGAATCTGCGCGACGGCGACATCGCCAGCAACCAGCATGGGTGGCAGTGGGTGGCCGGCAGTGGCACCGACGCCTCTCCTTACTTCCGCATCTTCAACCCGATCACCCAAGGCCTGCGGTTCGACCCCGAGGGCGACTACGTACGCCGATACGTGCCCGAACTGCGCTCGCTACCGGGGAAGTCCGCACATGAGCCCTGGAAGAACTCACTTCTCCTCGCTGGGGACTACCCCGAACCCGTGGTCGATCACGCCGAGGAGCGAGTGGAATCGCTCCGCCGCTACTCGGCACTCCCGCCGCGCTGACACTGGACGTTCCCTATGAGAGCAGCGGCGTGACACCATGCAGGGGCCAGCGATCGGGCGTCGCCGCTGACGCCAGGAAGTGAGGCCTCGCAACGTGGGTCAGAACGCGCATCACCATGTGCCGATGACGTGCGCCGTCGTGGCGCAGAAGGGCGGAGTCGGCAAGACCACCACTCTGCTTGGGCTCGCAGGCGCAGCCTGGGAGCGCGGCCTGCGCACGCTCGTCGTGGATCTCGACCCTCAGGCCAATGCCACGTCAGCCATGGATCCCGCGAGCACCGCGTACTCGACCAATGACGTGCTCGCCGATGCCCGGAGTGGTGTGGCGGCCGACGCCGTCGTCGCCTCGGGCTGGGGCCCCGGAATCGACCTCATTCCCGCTGAGCGTGCACTCGAGCATCGAGCCGTACCCGAGGGTCGCGACTCGACACTGCGCCTTCGGCTCGCTCTCGAGGGCGTGATCGACAACTACGACGTCGTGCTCGTCGACTGCCCGCCCAGCTTGGGCGAGCTCACGCGCAATGCACTCGCCGCCGTGCGGCTCGCACTCGTGGTTACCGAACCTTCCTTCTTCGCACTGCCGGGAGCCGCGGCGGCGCTGGAAGCGATCGAGGTTGTCCGCGGCTCCAACAATCTCGTGCTGCGACCCGCGGGGGTGCTCGTGAACAGGTCTCGGCCGCAGACCAGTGAGCACGCGTTCCGCCTCGTCGAGCTCGAGGCCGCCTACCCAAACTTGATCCTTCCGTATGTCGTGCCAGAACGAATCGCCGTGCAGCAGGCACAGGGGGCATGTGTCCCGGTGCAGGCCTGGCGTTCACCAGGTGCGCGCGAGGTCGCCGATGTCTATGACGACCTTCTCGACATGCTGCTCACCAAAGCCGCCGAGACCGTGGCCGATCTCGGGGTCTCGTCCACGATGACCTTCTCCACTGGAACGGAGTCCTCATGAGCAACCCGACGCCCAGGCCCGCCCTCAACAAGGCCGAGGACGCCTCGATCCACCCGGCGACCTCACGCCCGAACCACGCCGACGCAAAGCCCGCCGACCCGAGCGGCTCCACCCCCGCCGCCGAGCGCCCGCAGCAGCCGACAAAGCCGCGCAACGCAAGAGCCGCCTCCACCCGGAAACCGGCAGCTCCTGCGCGCAAGTTCGGCGGCTCGACCTCCGACCATCTGCGAGTGCCCGATCAGCCGGCAGATCCGAGCGCCGAAGCCGAGGTGCCCGCGACACCGACACCGACACCGACACCGACACCGAAGAAGAAGCCCGCGGCTCCAACCCAGGCCACGAAGGCCAGCCAGACCCGCGCCGCAAAGCCACCGGTCGACCTGATGGGCGGGAAGATGACGACGCTCGAGGTGGTCGTGCCGAAACGGCTGCGAAAGGCAGCCAAGGCCGAGGCCAAGGCACGTGGTCTCGATGTCGATGCCGTCGTGAGCGAGTTGCTGCACGCCTGGCTCACGGGCACGCGCTGATCCTGGTTCGCATCAACCCGATGCCCTACCCCGCTAGGGCTCGGGATGCCTCGCGTCATAACGCAGGAACGCCGGCACTGCAGCCGCCAGCCCGAGCGTCACGGCGATACATGCGAGACCGCCGCTCACCACCGATACCGTTTCGCCGAAGAGCGCTGCGACAGTGCCCGACTCGACATCACCGAGTCGCGGACCCCCCGCCACCACCACCGTGAATATCCCCTGCAGCCGGCCGCGGTAGGCATCTGGCGTCGCGGCCTGAAGGATCGTCGACCTGAACACGGCGCTGATGTTGTCGGCCGCCCCGGCGAGTGCCAGGAACACACATGCCAGCACGAGCGAGCTGACGAGCCCGAAGACAACGATCGAGAGTCCCCAGGCCAGCACCGCGAGCACGACGGCATAGCCCTGGCGACGCACGTGTCCGAGTACCCCGGAGAAGACGCCTGATATGACCGCCCCTACTGCCGGCGCCGCCGTGAGCAGGCCAACTGCCGTCGCCGCCATGCGCGGGTCGGCGGGGTAGAGACCAACGGCGAGCGCAGGGAAGAGAGCGCGCGGCATGCCGAAGACCATCGCGGCCATGTCGACGTAGAACGACATCTGGAGGTTGCGGCGGCCGCGAAGGAAGGTCAGACCGTCCCTGACCGCTGCCCACCCCACGCGTGTGTGTGGCTCGCCCAGTGGCGGTATCGGACGAAGGCGCCACATCGCATAGACCACGCTCGAGAAGGCGACGACATCCACTGCGTAGGCAACCGAAACGCCGCCCGTTGCCGCGATGAGAACGCCGCCGAGCAGCGGGCCGATCGTGAACCCGACATTCCACGCCAGCATGCCGAGAGCATTGGCAGCTGGCAGCAGCTCGGGGCCGACGAGTCGAGGGATGATCGCTCCGCGGGCCGGGTTGCCGACCGCGAAGAAGGCCGACTGCACCGCCACCACGCAGTAGAGCAAGGCGACACTGCGAACATCGGCCACGGACTGAGCCACGAGAACCACGGAACACGACATCAGGCCGACCGCGGCGAGCAGGCCGATCCGGCGGCGGTCGTGCGTGTCGGACATCGCCCCGCCGTAAAGACCGAACCCGATGATCGGCACAAGTTGGAAGAGCCCCACGAGGCCGACGGCGAACGACGAGTGAGTGATCGAGTACACCTGCACACTCACCGCAACGGCGGCCATCTGCTGGCCCACGTTGCTGATCGACATCGCCGCCCAGATGCGTCGGAAGTCCCGAGACGCGCGCAGCGGGCTGAGGTCGGCGAACAGGCGTGGCACAGTTCCGCAGCCTACGGCGGCACAGCCCGATGGGCCTAGAAGTGCGCGAGAGGACGGTCTCGGCTAGGACGAGAGCCGCTCGACCCGCCAAGCCCGCGGGTCGTCGAGGCCCGCAGGATCGCCGTCGGGCCGGTCGACGCGGACGAAGCGCAGCCGATCGTGCAAGCGCGACGGCCTGCCCTGCCAGAACTCCACGCTGGCGGGCCGGACGAGGAATCCGCCCCACGCGTCGGGCAACGGCACCTCGTCGGGGCGGCCCGTCTCCGGGAACACTGCCGACAACTCGGCGTAACGCGCCTTGAGCACTTCACGAGAGGCGATCACACTCGATTGCGCACTGGCCCAGGCCCCGAGCTTGGAGCCGTATGGCCGCGACGAGAAATAGGCGGCTGCCTCCTCGCGCGACACCTGCTCGACCTCGCCGACCACCACGACCTGACGCTTCATCGCGAACCACGGGAAAGTCAGGGAGACCCGCGGGTTCGACGCCATCTCGCGGCCCTTGCGCGACTGCAGGTTGGTGAACAATGTGAATCCGCGGGCATCGACTGACTTGAGCAGCACCGTGCGCGAGGACGGAGCGCCTTGTGAGTCGGCCGTCGCCAGAACCATCGCGTTCGGCTCAGCCAGGCCCGCGACGATCGCCTCCGACATCCAGTGGACGAACTGCTCGTGGGGAGTGGCCGCGAGCTCTGACTCGAGCAGTCGGCCCTCGTCATAGGACGTACGCATCGCCGCGAGATCACTACGTGGGTCCATCACGGCTCTACTCTGTCAGCACCTCTCTCCCGCGCGCCCGTTAACTCTCACGGGGCGGCCGGGGGGGACCGCGTGCCCGCGCTCAGAATGCATTTGCCAGGATGGAGCCGTCGCCAGCGGCACCTGATCGGGTGCTGGCGTCGTCGAGGAGCCCTCGTACCTCCCCGACCACGGGAATCGCGTCCTGCGCCCACCGGCGCAACCGCCGTACAGACCGGCACCTCAACCACGTGCCACGAGAAACGGGAGCTCCTAGATGTCGGACTTCGTACCAGGCCTCGAAGGTGTCATCGCTTTTGAGTCCGAGATCGCAGAACCGGACAAGGAAGGCAGCGCCCTTCGTTACCGCGGGGTCGACATCGAGGACCTCGTCGGTCGCGTCTCCTATGGAAACGTCTGGGGGCTGCTGGTCGACAACGAGTTCAACCCCGGCCTTCCCCCGGCCGAGCCGTTCCCCATCCCCGTCCACTCGGGCGACGTCCGGGTCGACGTCCAGTCCGCACTCGCGATGCTTGCGCCGGCATGGGGCCTCGAGCCCCTGCTCGATATCGACGACGAGACCGCGCGCGACGAGCTCGCCCGCGCCTCGGTGATGGCGATGTCCTTCGTGGCTCAGAGCGCCCGCGGCATCGGGCGGCCGATGATTCCGCAGTCGCGCATCGACGAGGCGCAGACCGTCGTCGAGCGCATGATGATCCGCTGGCGCGGAGAGCCTGAACCCAAGCACGTGCAGGCCGTCGACGCCTACTTCGTCTCCGCGGCGGAGCACGGCATGAACGCCTCAACCTTCACCGCACGCGTCATCGCCTCCACCGGCGCCGACGTTGCCGCCGCCCTCTCCGGCGCCGTAGGCGCCCTCTCCGGCCCGCTGCATGGCGGCGCCCCCTCGCGAGTTCTCGGCATGATCGAGGAGCTCGAGCGCAACGACGACGCCCGCGCCTACGTCAAGGGCCTACTTGACCGGGGCGAGCGCCTCATGGGCTTCGGCCACCGCGTCTACCGCGCCGAGGACCCGCGCGCGCGCGTCCTGCGTCGCACCGCTCGCGAACTCGATGCCCCTCGCTACGAGGTCGCTGAGGCCCTCGAGCAGGCGGCACTAGCCGAGCTGCGCGAGCGCCGCCCTGATCGAGTGCTCGAGACCAACGTGGAGTTCTGGGCCGCGATCGTGCTGGACTTCGCCCAGATCCCGGCGCACATGTTCACCTCGATGTTCGCCTGCGCACGCCTCGCCGGGTGGAGTGCCCACATTCTCGAGCAGAAGCGAACCGGGCGTCTCGTGCGTCCGTCGGCCCGCTACGTCGGGCCGGCTCCCCGCCGCCCCGAGGACGTCCCGGGCTGGAATGCCGAGATGGTCGCCCCCAGCGGCTACACCCCCACAGACTGAGCAGAAGGCAACCCCGTGACCGGAACCCCGAACATCGCAATCCCGACAGAACTCCTCCCGGTCGATGGACGCTTCGGCGCAGGTCCCAGCAAGGTGCGCGCCGAACAAGTGGCCGCGCTGTCCGCGATTGCCCCGAACTACCTGGGCACCTCGCACCGCCAGAAGACCGTGAGGTCGCAGGTCGGCCGCCTACGCTCCGGGCTGTCGGACTTGTTCTCATTGCCCGAGGGCTACGAGGTTGTGCTGGGCAACGGCGGCTCGACCGCGTTCTGGGAGGTGGCCACCTTCAGCCTCGTCCGCGACCGGGCGCAGTTCCTCACGTTCGGGGAGTTCGGCTCGAAGTTCGCGTCCTCCGTGTCCGATGCGCCGTTCCTAGGCAGCCCCACCGTCGTGAAATCCGACCCAGGCTCAGCGCCCTCGTTCATGGCCGAGCAGGGTGTAGATGCCTACGCGACACCTCACAATGAGACCTCCACCGGAGTCGCGATCACGCCGCGCCGGGTCCAGGGCGCCGACGATGACGCACTCATGCTCTTTGACGCAACCTCGGCCGCGGGTGGCCTTCCGGTCGACCAACTCGAATCGGACGTGTACTACTTCGCGCCGCAGAAGTGCTTCGCCTCCGACGGCGGGCTCTGGATTGCCCTGATGTCGCCAAAGGCGATCGAGCGCACTGCACAGATCAAGGCGTCGGGCCGCTACATCCCGGCGTTCCTCGACCTGCAGACCGCCGTCGACAACAGTCGTCTCGACCAGACCTATAACACCCCCGGGCTTGCGACGATCCTGCTCATGGCCGAGCAGGTCGACTGGTTCAACGCGAACGGCGGTCTCGACTGGTGCGTCGCCCGCACCGGTGAGTCCTCGAGCGCGCTCTATGACTGGGCCGAGGCTTCGCCCTATGCGACGCCCTACGTCACGGACCCGGCTCTACGCTCGCAGGTGATCGGCACCATCGACTTCGCCGAGGAGATCGACGCTACGGTGATCGCGCAGGTTCTGCGCGCCCACGGCGTGGTCGACACCGAGCCCTACCGCAAGCTCGGGCGCAACCAGCTGCGGGTCGCGATGTTCCCCTCGGTCGATCCCTCTGACGTGCGAAGACTGACTTCCTGCATCGATCACATCGTGGCGGCCCTGGCGTGACCTCTACGGGCAGCACCAGTACGGTCCGCCCCACCGTTCTCCGCGACTTCCCCACCGTGATCGTCTACGTCCAGGTCGCGATATTCGGTTGGTATGTCTACAGTTTCGGCCCTAGCATCGCGCTGCTTCGCGATGAGCAAGGCACCACGCGCACTGTCGCCTCACTCCACAGCACGGCGGCGGCAATAGGTGCGATCGTCGCGGGCCTCATCGTGGCGGCAGTGGTGCGACGGATCGGACGCGGCCCGATGCTGCGGAGCGCCTCGGTGGTTCTCGCCGCCGGTTTGATCATCTACATCAGCTCGACGGCGCTTCCGCTCACCCTCCTCGGAGCCTTCGTCGCAAGTCTCGGCGGCACCTCGCTGCTTTCGGGAGCCAACGCCTTCATTCCCGACCACCAGGGCCCCGCGACGCCCCAGGCTATGAGCGAGGCGCACGGGTTCGCCTCTCTCACAGGGCTTCTCGGGCCGCTCGCTGTGGGTGCAGGAGTGTGGGTTGGGTGGGGCTGGCGCCCAGCGATCATCGCCGCCTGCGTCGCGGTGCTGATCCTGGAGATCGTGCGCGGCCGCAACCTCGAGCTGTACGACGGCACCCACGGCCATCCCGACAGCCAGCCGGGCCACGCGCCGCACGGCCCTATGCCCCGCCGATACTGGTTCACCTTCTTCACGATCTTCGCGATCATCGGCACGGAGTTCTCACTCACCCTGTGGGGAACCGACCTGCTTCGCGACCGCGCCTCACTCGGCGACGCAGCTGCTGCGGCCTCGATCGCGACGATCGTGGGAGGCATGGCACTCGGACGCCTTGTGGGCTCGCGCCTCGTCGCACATATCGATCCTGAGCGCGTGCTGATCGCCACTCTCGGCCTCACACTCGTCGGCTTCGCCATCGCGTGGTTCTCCGGTGCGGCCGTCCCGATGCTCATCGGGTTCGCCGTCACTGGCACAGGAATGGGCCTGCAGGTACCTCTCTCGATCGGTCGCAGTGTGCGAGCCTCGCGTGGTCGTGTCGACCGCGCTGCGGCACTCGCCTCCGTCGCCATCGGAGCAGCCAGCGGAACGGCGCCGTTCCTCCTCGGCGCGGTCGCCGACCACCTCGGTGTGCACACCGCATTCATGGTGGTGCCGGTCCTGATCGTGGCCGCGATGGTGCTGGTGTGGATCGACCCGGTGCCGCTCGTCGTCGACGACGACTCGGCCTAACGGCGCAGTCGCCTCGCTGCGGCGATCGAGACGACGAGCGCTGCGACCAAAGCGACAACGGCAAGGGCCACACGAGCGCTGCCCGGACCAGGGATCGGCTCACCCTCCGCTTCCGCGTCACCAGAAGCGGCAGCCGAGGGCACCGACGCCGTCACCGAGGCGCTCGTCACCGATGGACCAGCCGCGCCCGGCAGCGGCACCCACCACAGCGCCGAGTCCCGCTCGGACGCGACGAGCAGCCCCTGACCGTCCGCGGTGAAGGTGATTGCCTCACCTTGGGGTTCGAGGGGAAGGTCGATACGGATCGGGCTGGCCAGGGACGCTGCCGACACAGGGGTTTGGAACAGGGAGGCGCTTACGTAGTCGCGGACCACGAACCGCGTGCCGTCGGGCGAGAACGCCGCATCAGTGACGAGGCCTCCGACCCCGCCAATGCGCGTGGCCTTGGTGGTGGCCGTATTCGCGAGCGCAACCCGCCATATGCCGCCCGCAGCAAGCTGTTTGGTGACCACCCAGATCCGGGCCGAGCCCGGTTCGGCGAGGATCGACTCGGCATTGTGGGGCATGTCGGCGTAGGTGAAGAGGTACGTGACAGCCTCGATCTGCTGGTCGACAAGGCTCTCGGGCTCGATCACGGCATGCAGGCGCACGGACGGCCACGAGTCGCGGTTGTCGCCGATATCGCCCACCCAGAGCACCCCACGGCCACTCGGATCGGTGCCCGTCGCGATGGCCTCGATGTCCCGGGCCCCGATGTTTCCGATCCGCACACGCGCGAGGGTTCGGCACGTGCTGCCGTCGACGGCGTAGATGTAGGGGCCCTTGCCCGAATCGTTGTGCACCCAGTACACGCCCGGATGGCGGCGCGACCAGGTAATACCGCTGATCTCCGTAAGCCTCGCGTCGCTGAAGCGGCACCGGAGATGGGCGACATCGTCACCCGCCGCCAGCGCGGACTTGACCTGCCTGGCCGGCGAAGGCTGCGCCGCATCGGCGACCCCGATGGTCGGCGCGAGAGCCACGACGCCCACCAACAACGTGAGAAACGGCTTGATCGTCGAGATCACCGCACCCTGGCGGCGGCGATCTCGGCCGCGAGCATCGTCTCGAGCACCGGATGCAATCCCCACTGGCGCAAGAGTTCGTCATGCTCGGCGAGGTCGCTCACCGACGCAGGTGCACCTGTGTGCACGGCTCGCAGCAAGAGGTTTCGAGGAGTGTGTTCATCACTCACGAACTCGATGGCGTCGACCCGGTACCCGACGATGCGAAGAGTCGACGCGCGCAGCGCATCAGTGAGGACGTCAACGAGTCGCTCGCGCAGTAGTCCGTGTCGCGTGACGAGGCCGTACGGCGACGGGGACTCGGTACGCGCGAGCTGTCCCTGGAGATCGTGGTGACAGCAGGGTGCGGCGAGGACGACGGGCGACGACCAGCGAACAGCACGTGCGATGGCGTCGTCCGTTGCCGTGTCACATGCGTGAAGTGCCATGACGATGTGGGGAATCGGATCGTCAACGGCATCCGAGATCGTGGCAGCTTCGAAGGTGAGATCGTCGGCCCAGCCAAGTTGGGCAGCGAGGGCCGCATTGCGTGCACGTGACGCTTCGCGCACGTCGACCCCCCGCACCTGCACGGCCAGACCCCGGACGCGCGCGAGCCAGACGTAGGCGCCGATGGTCAGGTAGGCATGGCCGCAGCCCAGATCGGCCAACTTCCACGGGTTTTCAGCCGTCGGCTCCGGTAGCGAGCCAGCGACGATCGCATCGTTCACTGCCGAGTCGAGAAGCCGTACGAACTCCTCGACCTGGCGGTACTTGTCCTGACGCGAGGGCTTGATCCGGCCCTCAGTGTCGGCGACGCCCACGGCGATCAGGAATGCCCTGACATCGGGGTGTGCGACGTCGAACAGTCTCGTCTTCACTCGGTCGTGCGCGACCGGGGCTCGTTCGATGTCCACCGAACGCGGCGCGCGGTGCACGAGGGCATCGCCCTTCTTCGTGATGCGCACCTGGATGACTTCGGTGAGGGTCTCCACGTGCCAGTTTCCGAATCCCTGTTCGAGAAGTTCGTCGACCGCTGCAATGGCCGTGACGTAGTCGTGGTTGGCAGCGTGGGCCTGCCGGTCGTCATATCTCGTCACCTGAAGGCGGATGCCGCCCTTGAGCTGCACCGGACGCAGCTCGGCACGTCGCCAGGTCGAGGCACCACCGCGACGACGGCCCGCACCAACAGCTCGGACGAGAGTTGCCGTGTCAAGAAGTTGCGCTCGGATCTCCACTCGCGCCTCGAGCCAGGTCTGGCCCACTAGAAGCCCCGGGCCGCGATGTGCTCGCGCAGCAAACGCAATGCGACGGGATCTCCCATCGTGGCGACGCCGTGCTCACCCGGACGGCCCCACATCTCCAGCAGCAGACCCGATGGCTCGGCCGCCATCAGAGCGCCGGCGTCACCACTGCCGCCGACCACCTCAACCGACATGGGGTTCAGGATGATCCGCCAGGAATGCTCCCCGGCCGACATCAGCACGGTCTGACCAGTAGCGCCGGCCTGCGGATACTCGGGATGTGAGGTCACGAGCCAACCGAGCAGCTCATCGATCCCGTCTGACGCCAGCACGGGATCGATCGGGTCGGCGCCCTCGATCCCGCGCGACGCCGATTGCGCGTCCCATCGGTGCACGGAGATCTCGTGGGCGAGCCTCCGGTGCCAGAACCCGACGGTCTGCTCCTCCGGGCGGAACGACCAGGTCTTCTCATTCTGATCGCGCGACCTGAGACGCACACACACATCGCCGTAGACCTCACGAAGCACATCCCGCACGTCCATACCCTCGGCGATCTCTCCCCAGCCGCGGCCTTCGGGCGCCGCGTCGAGGTCGAGTGAGACGACCCGGCGACGCAACACGCTCACCAGGTGGCTCAGCAGGTCGGCGATTGTCCAGCCCGGACATCCAGGCACGTCCAGTCCAAGATCGCCGGACGCCTCGAGCAGCGCCTCGAAGTCCAGGTCGAGCAGGTCGAGGTACTCGGTGGCCTCGAGGCGGGTGCCGTCGATGCTCGGGTGCAAGGTCATGGCACCGATCCTCCCATCGGCTGACCGCTCCGATGTCCACCGGCGCCGCAAGGATCTAGGGTGGAGAGGTGCTTCCCGACAGTCGCGACACCCGGCGCCCCATGCGTGCTGGCGCCGTCGCAGCAATCGCGGTGTCGATCGCTGCGGTCGTCGGCCTGCTCGGCGGCGCCATCTGGGCACAAGTGGGCTCGAGACAGGCCACGCCCGGCGCGTCGTCTGCCGCTCCGTCGAGCTACACGGACACACCGGCACCGGGTGCGTCGACCGAGACGGGGTCGCCCAGCGAGTCCGCATCGCTCGACTCGCCGCCCGAAAGCAGCCCCTCGTCTACGCCCGCATCCACGAGCACCGATCCGACCTCAGCGATCACAACGCCCACGGGGACGATCCCGTCCGCGCCGGCTACCACCAGCACCTCCGCCGACGGATGGCGCCTGGGGTCCTGGAAGATCCTGAACCTGTCGGGCAAACTCGCGGTCGAGACCACCGCGCGCAACACCACGAGTGGCACCCGAAGCGCGGATCTGGTCGTCTATGTCTACGTCGACGGCCAACCGGTAGCGACGACAACCGCCCATGTCAGCGACGTCGCCGCCGGGGCGACCGTCCCGGTGAGCTTCACGGGCACCGATGCCTGGAAGGCCGGGTCAAAGGTCCTGCTGCTCGTCGCGCCCTGAGCGCGTCAGCGCCCTTGCCATGCGGCGAGCAGGACCAGCCCGACACTCACCGCGAGCACTCCGAGGGTGACCATGCGACGCGTCCGGGGATCCACATGGGTCAGGGTATGCGGACCTCAGCGATAGCCTCGACCCATGTCCGATGAACTGCCCGCCCCCGAGACCGCCAGCGATCGCGCTGAAGCCCCCACGCTCGCACTACTCGACGTCGACGGGGTCACGACCATCACCTACGGCACCATCGCGTGGCTCGCTGCCCTTGTGCTCTGCCTGGTCGCACGTCAGCCCCTGGCGGACGCCGGACGGGGCTGGTGGCAGTGGGTGTGCGTCATCGGAGCGGTCCTGGGGCTTGCCGGCCTGGTGTACGTGCGCCGGCGACGGGCCGCCTACGCCCGGGCCGCCCACCACTGATCACGCGCACCCCCGAACGTCAGGGTGTGCGAACTCGCTCCGACTGGACGCGGCTCAGCCCAGGATCTCGTCGGGCTCGATGTCCTCGACGTCGTCAAGGTCTGCGGCGATGAGCACGTCGAGGGGCGCGTCGTCGGACTCGGCCATGTCGAACTCGTGTGAGGCGCCGATCTCGATGTCAGCGGCAAGGTCGTCCGCATCGTATGTAGCGTCGCCGTCGCCCTCGGCGACGAGAGCCTCCGGCGCAGATTCGCCGCGGACGTCGACGTGCTCGATACCGAACTCGTCGATCGCGATCTCAGTGACCGGAACTCCGGTGCCCTCGATCTCGCGGGCACTCGAGTGCGCCCCGCAACCGAATCTCAGGGCCACGACTCGACCATCAGCGCCGAAGGGGTTTGCGCACACGCCGAACGCCTGGCCCACCAACCCGCCGATCGCCAACATGAACCCGCAGGATCCGCAGTCGCCGGGCGCGGCCTTCGCCATCGCGGAGTCCGGGCCATGGTCACCCTCGTACCAGCGCTCGACCGCGAGGTCGCGCCCGTACGCGGACAGCACGCGCTCACGACCAAGCCCGAGTTCCCACTGCTCGGGGCGAAGAGGGGCAGTGGGACTCGCCGTCTCGTCGCCCTCGTCGAGCGCATCGACTCCGGTGTAGCCCGGCTCGAGGCGGGGGTCATCGGGGGAGGTGGGGTAGAGGTCGCCGGGGCCAAGGTCGCCGGGGCGAACCCGCTCACTCCACGGCAGCCAGGCTGGCGCCAGCAGGGCGCCAGATCCCGGCAGGAGCACGACCTCGGAGATGGTCACGAGGTCAGAGTCCGGAACGCGCACCACGGTGACGGCCCAGCGCCAGCCCTGGTAACCGCCATTGAGGCAGGTGAACCAGTGGGTGGCCATGAGGTCGGTGTCCGAGGTCACCTCGAGGTGGTCACCGATGTGCTCAGCAGGGGCGATCTCGAGCACCGCCGAGCGGGCTAGATCGACGGCCGAGACGAGCGCGGCGTCCAACGAGGTGGGGGTCACCCACCCATCCTCGCCCACGGCAGGGTGCCAGCGCCACGCGCCCTCATCGAATGTCGGCCGCCAGCCCATCTCGGGCGCCGACGATGACGAACGGGACGAGCCTCAGACGTCGATGTCGTCGGCTACCTTGCGCAGCATCGAGGCGATCAGGTGAGAACTCTTGTCGTCCGGGTAGCGACCGCGCCGGAGGGAGTTCGAGACACCGTCGAGCAACTTGATGAGGTCTTCAAGAATCACGGCGGTGTCCTCGGCCGGCTTGCGCACGACCTTGGTCTTGGTGATCGTCACCGGGACGTCGAGGACGCGGATCGAGAGTGCCTGAGGGCCGCGCTTGCCGTCGGCGATTCCGAACTCGACCCGCGAACCGGGCTTGAGGGCCTCGGTACCTGCCGGGAGTGCGGACGCGTGGACGAACACCTCATCGCCTTCCTCGGTCGCGAGGAAGCCGAAACCCTTCTCGACGTCGTACCACTTGACCTTGCCGGTGGGCACCGATCTCACGCGTCCTTCGCTTGTCTCGTCGCCGGGCAGTCGTCGAGGCACGCGCCCCCTGTAAGTGGGCTCAGATTAGCCCGATCACCCCGTCAGACCCAACAGATGGGGCAGATCCGGCACCCCGAGTCTTCTCGAAAGCCTGGCGAGGTCGACTTAGGAGAGCGCCCACCACGCTCCGGTTCGCCCCCAGCCCTCCCGCTCGCGTAAATTTGGGCGGATGGCCACCAAGCGAACGACCAAGGCGACCTCGCCACAGGGGGAGGCCGTGCGCCCCCGGTCACTGGCCGAGGATCTCCGACGCCGCACCGACGACCAGATTGGGGCGCTACTCGAGGCCCGGCCCGACCTCGTGCACCCCGTCCCGGCCGATCTTGGTTCACTCGCCACGCGAGCGGGCACCGGGCCCTCCACCGCGCGAGCTCTCGACCGCCTCGATCTGTTCGCACTCCAGGTGGTCACCGCCTTGGGCGCATTACCCGATCCGTCCTCCTATGCCGACGTACTCGCCTCTCTCCACGGAGTGCCGGGCACCGTCCTCAAGCCCGTCATCGCACGTCTGAAGACGATGGCGCTCCTCTGGGGCGATGACGACGAACTGCACCTGGTGCGCCCCGTCCGCGAAGCTCTCGGCGCCCACCCGGCCGGGCTCGGCCCGCTCATGGCCCAGTCGCGCCGTGGTGTGGCCCCCTACGCCGAGGACCCCACGGAAGTCGAGCGCGTTCTCTCGTCAGCACCCGACGGGGCTCGCGCCGCCCTCGAGAAGCTGGTGTGGGGGCCCCCGATTGGTCGCGTCGAGAACGCGGACCGGCCCGTCGACGTCGACTCAGCACGGACCCCGATCGAATGGCTCCTCGCGCACCACCTGTTGGAGCCGATCGCACCCGACACCGTGATCGTGCCGCGCGAGGTGGCGCTCGTCCTCCGCGCCGGGGTGGTCGTACGCGACCTCGCCCCGCTTCCGCCTTCGATCGATCACATCGATCGTGCCGTGGATCTCGTCGATCGCACCGCGGGCCAGCAGGCGTTCACTTTCGTACGTCTCGTCGAGAACCTGCTCGAGACTTGGTCGTTCACACCACCATCAGTGCTGCGAAGCGGCGGTCTGGCGGTGCGAGATCTGACGCGTACCGCGGCAGAACTCGACCTCGATGAGGAGGGCGCAGCTCTCGTCATCGAAATCGCATACGCGGCAGGGCTTCTCGGCGCCGACGGCGAGGTCGACGAAGTCTGGTGCCCGACGCCCGCGTTTGACTCCTGGCGTGCGCGCACCGTCGCCGAGAGGTGGGCTTTGCTCGCTCAGGCCTGGCTCCTCATGACGCGTACCCCCGTCCTGGTCTCGGGCCGCGACGAGGCGGGATCGCGCGTCAACGCCCTCGCCCGGGACACCGACCGCGCTCTCACCCCTGACGCACGCCGAGCACTTCTCGACGAGCTCGTCGCCCTCGAGGCGGGGCAGTCGCCCTCCCATACCTCGTTGCTGGCACGGCTACGCTGGCGCCGACCGCGTCGAACCTCGCCCCTGTGGCAGTCGGTCGTCGAGTCGACACCCGAAGAGGCCGAACGGCTCGGTGTCACCGGACTCGGCGCCCTGTCCACCCACGGTCGGGCGCTGATCGCCTCGACAACAGCCGAGGAGACCTCAGCCGAAGCCCGCGCGGCCACGCGGATGCCAGGCCGAAGCCCGGCGTCGACGACGGTGGTCGCAGCGCTCACGCCATTACTTCCCGCACCACTCGACCATGTGCTGCTCCAGGCCGACCTCACCGCGGTAGCGCCGGGGCCTCTCGAGAGCGAGCTTGCCCGCGAGATGTCACTCCTCGCAGACATCGAGTCAACCGGTGGCGCAACTGTGTACCGCTTCAGCGACGCGTCACTGAGACGCGCACTCGATGCCGGGCGCTCCGCCACCGACATTCTCGCGACCCTGCATTCCCGTTCTCGCACACCACTTCCGCAGCCCCTCGAGTACCTCGTCACCGACGTCGCGCGCAGGCACGGCGCGATCAGGGTGGGACTAGCCACCGCGTACGTCCGGTGCGACGACCCCACCACCGTGTCGGAGATCCTCGCCGACAAGCGACTCGCGGTGCTCCGTCTCATGAGACTTGCCGACACCGTCGTCGCGTCACAGGCACCGCTCGACATCGTGCTCGATCGGCTCCGCGAGGCAGGGTTCAGCCCCAGCGCCGAGAACTCCGAGGGCGCGGTCGTCATCCGCCGGCCTCACGAACGCCGCACGCCGGCGAAGCCACGTCCACCGCGGCTCTCGGTCGAGCCCGCTCCACCGAGTGTCGCAATGCTGACGGCCGCCGTCCGCGCGCTGCGTGCCGGGGAGACAGCAGCCGCGAACCGGCCAACAAGCCTCCCCGACGGCCTCGGCAGCGGGCGGCTCCCCCGCTCGACGACCAGCGACACCATGGCAGAACTGCGGTCAGCCCTCGACAAGCAGAACGCGGTGTGGATCGGCTACGCGGATTCCACCGGCACGACCACCGAGCGAGTCGTCGAGCCGTTGCGGATCGATGGCGGCTTCCTCACGGCGTACGACCTACGCACCGCCGAAGTTCGCACCTTCACCGTGGCCCGCATCACCGGGGTGTCATCGATCGCCGACCCCGCGCTCTAGCACCGACGGCTCCCGCGACACTGGGTCGCTGGCGTCTCGCGGCTCTCACGTCAGGCGAGGTGCGTGCGTGCGACGGTGAGTTCGGCGAGCATCTGCGGGATCGGGGTCACTCCGATCCCGGGCCCTGTCGGCACGGTGATCCGCCCGTCGTGGAGCACGAATGGCTCGGTGACATCGCGCGCGAAGAACCGGGACGACGCGCTCGTGTCACCCGGCAGCGTGAAGCCCGCAAGCGAGGCGAGCGCGATGTTCGCCGCGCGCCCGACTCCCGTCTCGAGCATCCCGCCACACCAGACGGGGACCCCGAGACCAAGGCACAGATCGTGAATCGCCTTGGCCTCGAGGTAGCCACCGACGCGCCCGGCCTTGATGTTGACGATGTCGCAAGCGCCGTAGTCAATCAGGGCCTCGACGTTTGCCGCCGAGAGCACCGACTCGTCGAGGCAGACCGGCGTGGCCATCCGCTCGGCGATGAGTCGGTGGCCGAAGAGGTCGTCCTCAGCGAACGGCTGCTCAATCAGGAGCAGTCCGAAATCATCAAGTTTGGCAAGGTGTTCGAGGTGATGACGGTCATACGCCTGGTTGGCATCAACTTGGAGCGGCATGTCAGGCCATTGTTCGCGGACAGCGCGCACAGGCGCGACATCCCAGCCCGGCTGAATCTTGAGCTTGATGCGCCGATAGCCCTCGTCAACATAGACCGCAACCTCTGCCATCAGAGTGTCGAGAGAGTCGTCGTCCGGAATCCCAACGGAGACACCACAATCGACTTCACTGCGAACGGAGCCCAAGTAGGACGCCAGCGACTCACCGGTCGAGCGAAGATAGGCATCGAGGATCGCGAGCTCCAGTGCGCCACGTGCCATGGGGTGCCCGCGCACGGGTGCAAGCAGTTGTGCAACGTCTTCGGGACGCAGGTCGATGCCCATGACGCGTGGGACAAGGTGATCGCGCAACACAAGCACCACCGCATCGTTGAACTCATAGCTGTAATCGGGTTGAGGCGAGGCCACGCACTCACCCCAGCCCACGAAACCGTCAGCTGTCCTGACTTCGATCAGCAGGACGTCCTTGACGTACTCGCTCCCAAACGACGTGCGGAACGGCCTGACAAGAGGCAGGTGACAACGGTGGACATCAACCCCGACGATCCTCACGTCGCGGACTCCATGACGTAGTCGCCTTCGAGTGTCATCGCAATAACTCTGGCCTCCCCGCGCGCGACGGGCGCGAGAGCAGCACGCATCTTCATTCGCCACTGCCGGGCGGGCTCACGGCCTTGTGCCCTGATCGCCACGATGTCCATGGGTATGGGCAGAAGGGCCAGTCGCGCCGTCTTGGGTACCTCGTTGTGGGAGGGCGATGACACGACCGCCCCGAGTGCAGTCCAGTGCCCCCGCGGCAGCGGAACGGCCGCACCAGCGAGGGCGTCACTCACGCGATCCGAGGCCAGCTCCCAAGACACGAGCATTCGGTCGCTCTCCTCTCCGGAATTGAGCGGGTCGTCCATTCGGCCGTAAAAGTCGATGAGGTACTCGGCTCCGATCCCTCCGAGTTTGGAGATGTTCAAGCGCGCATTGCGGCGCACAAGCGGATCGAACGTCCACAGGATGCGATCGATATCGCGGGCCAGTGCCCATGCGCGCTGATGTGCCTTGATTGCGGTACCCACCCCACGATCGGCGGCCGCCGGGATCACGGCCGCGACATGGGAGTGGAGGTGTTCCTTCCAGCCGTCCACGTCACGACTGCGACCAGGGAACGCCAGGCTCGCGCCGACAAGGCGCCCCTCATCGAAAGCACCCGCGATGTAGCCACCCGCGTGCTCGATCGCTCGCATCAAGCTCGACGGCACCTCGGTCGCGCCAGGAATGGTGGGCCAGACGCTGTCCCAGATCTCGCGTGCCGCGTCGAGCTCCTCGTGCTCATGAAGCGTGCGAACCTCCACCCCCGCACGCTGCGCGAGGTCCTGCGCGGTGTTCGTCGCGGCGGCCACGACGTTGCGGCCAGCGGTCGTGGGAGTCACAAGGCCACCGTAGGCCTGCCAGTCCCCCGCCCGCGGCGACTCGCAGTGGTAGCCGCACCCGGCAACAGGTGGGAGACTGATCGGATGACCGACGGCCCTTTGATCGTGCAGAGCGACAAGACCCTGCTCCTGGAGATCGATCACCCTCTCAGCGCCGAGTGCCGCCACGCGATCGCCCCGTTCGCAGAACTCGAGCGGGCGCCCGAGCACATCCACACCTACCGACTCACCCCGCTGGGTTTGTGGAACGCGCGAGCAGCAGGCCAGGACGCCGAGGGCGTCGTCGACGTCCTTCTGCGCTACTCGCGGTACCCGGTACCCCACGCACTCCTCGTCGATGTTGCCGACACCATGGGCCGCTACGGCAGGCTGCAATTGCAGATGGACCCCGCACACGGGCTGGTACTTCACGCGTTCGACAGGGCCGTTCTCGAGGAAGTCCTGCGCAGCAAGAAGGTCGAGCCCCTCGTCGGAGCGCGCATCGATCCCGACACTGTGATCGTTCACCCCTCCGAGCGCGGTCACATGAAGCAGGTCCTCCTCAAGCTCGGCTGGCCCGCCGAGGATCTCGCCGGCTATGTCGACGGCGAGGCACACGCGATCTCCCTGCGCGAGGAGGGCTGGGAACTGCGCGGTTACCAGCGCGAAGCGGCCGAGGGGTTCTGGCACGGCGGTTCTGGCGTCGTCGTCCTTCCCTGCGGCGCTGGAAAGACGATCGTGGGCGCGGCGGCGATGGCCATGGCGGGCGCCACCACTCTGATCCTCGTCACCAACACGGTGTCGGCGCGGCAGTGGCGATCCGAGCTATTGCGACGCACCACTCTCACCGATGCCGAGATCGGCGAGTACTCCGGCACCATCAAGGACATCCGGCCCGTCACCATCGCGACCTACCAGGTCATGACAACCAGACGCAAGGGCCTTTACCAGCACCTCGAACTCTTCGACGCCCGCGACTGGGGGTTGATCCTTTACGACGAGGTCCACCTGCTCCCGGCGCCCATCTTCCGTTTCACGGCCGACATTCAGGCGCGGCGGCGTCTCGGCCTGACGGCCACACTCGTTCGTGAGGACGGCCGTGAAGGCGACGTCTTCTCGCTGATCGGCCCCAAGCGGTATGACGCACCGTGGAAAGACATCGAGGCGCAGGGCTACATCGCGCCCGCGGACTGCGTCGAGGTCCGCGTCACTCTCGATGAACGTGAGCGCCTCGTCTACGCGACGGCCGAACCAGAGGAGCGCTACCGGCTCGCAGCGTCGACCGACCGCAAGTTCCGCGTCGTGGAGGCACTGATCGCGCGTCATCCCGAGGAGCACATCCTCGTGATCGGGCAGTACCTCGACCAGTTGCACGAGATGGGTGAACGACTCGACGCACCGGTGATCACCGGTGAGACTCCGGTGAAGGAACGCGAGCGGCTCTTCGACGCATTCCGCACCGGCGAGGTGCGCGTCCTCGTCGTCTCGAAGGTCGCCAACTTCTCGATCGACCTGCCCGACGCGGGGGTCGCGATCCAGATTTCGGGTTCGTTCGGCTCACGACAGGAAGAGGCCCAGCGGCTCGGCCGCGTCCTGCGCCCCAAGGCCGACGGCCGCACCGCCCGCTTCTACGCCGTCGTCGCCCGCGACACCGTCGACGCCGACTTCGCCGCCCACCGCCAACGCTTCCTCGCCGAACAGGGCTACGCCTACCGCATCATCGACGCCAGCGACATCCTCGACGGCACCCCCGACCCCCTCACCCCCACCCCCTAACCCCCTCTTTTTTGCGGTGAATGTGCCCTGGGCGGCCCTAGAGGCCGCTGAAGCTCCCCACTGCGTCGACGGCTACCTCCCCTCGCGAGCCACCCGGCCGTTGCTGGAACTCATCTCCCCTAGCGCCGATCCAGAGCGTCGGCCTTCCCGACTCCTGTGGCGAGAACCTGACGAAGGCCAGGAGCCTCAGACCCCAGAACTCGTCGAATTTGCTCAACGCCCCGCCACTGTCGTGGCCGTCAGACCCGAGGGAGTAGCGGACGTGTGCGATGCGGGTTGTGACCGGTCGCCGCGAAGAACGCGTCGCGCGCAGCGCCTAGTGATAGCTGGTAGCCCGCGCGGCCCGCAGACTCCGCTGCCCGACGCGCGGCCGTCGCTGCGACAACGTCCGCGGCCGTCCTGAAGGCAGCGCGGGCTGCGGCGATGGACGCCTCGAATACCTCCTGGTCGCCTGTGTCCTTGACGCTCGCCAAATAGATCTCGAGCGCTACATTGATCGCTGCACGCTGGGTGGCGTGTGCCGACGCGGCGCTGATCTTGAAACCGGCGTTGGCCGCGCGGGTCTGAGCCTTGAACGTCACCTGAGCGGCGCGGACTGACGCTCGGAAAGTGGCCCTCGCTGTCGCCTCGTCAGGCGATGTCGTTGCCGTGTCGTAAGTGGTGTAGGCCGCGTCGATCGCCATGAGCCAGGCCGCCGTGGCGAGGTCAATCGCGGCTACACGGGCGGCAAGTGGCTCCGCAATAGCCGCCGCGTAGGCGTCGCCCGCCGCGATGATCAGCGCCGGATCGGTGCTGCTGGCAACCACTGGGGTACGTGCCGCGAGCTCTGAGACGACGATCGGATCATGGGTGAACGCGAATCGCGCGGCAGCCACCGCAGCGCGGTACCCATCGTTGGCCGCTCGGTAGGCCAGCGCGAACGCAATCCGGGCTGGCTGCTCGGCCGGGTTGGCGGCAGAGTGCCAGCCTTGGGCGCTCACAAGCGCCAGCCTCGGGGGTTGACCGGTGCGGGCCTGAGATGGCCCCACTGTAGGCAGCGCAATGAGAAGGGTCAGGCCTGCGGTGGCCCCTGCAACGACCGTCCGACGAATGCTGACGCGCACGTGTTCCTCCGAGACTCACAGGCACGACCCCGTGGGCGCGCCATCAGTCAGGAATCTCGGCGATGCAGGAACCCAACTCACGTCAGAACAAGGAAATCGAACCCATCCGGAGCACCCCCGCGATGAACCTCGGCTATCTCGTGGACGAAGTGCCGACGTCGACGCCCCCGGGGTCACCCGCCGTTGGCATGCTCGCCCCGACAGCCATCCACAGTTCCGCACATCACCGCCTCCTGACCCAAGAGCCTGTGGACGCAGAGGGGAAGTTCAGCGGCCTCTAAGGCCGCCCAGGGCACATTGACCGCAGATGGGGGGGACGACGAAGGCCCGGGACCATGTGGTCCCGGGCCTTGGTCGTGACGTGATCAGCGCGCTGTGTGGGTCACACGGCGCTCAGGTGCGCGATCAGAAGTCCATGCCGCCCATGCCGCCGTCGCCGCCGCCGCCGCCGGCCGGGGCCTTCTCCGGCTTGTCGGCGATGACCGCTTCGGTGGTGAGGAACAGGGCCGCGATGGAGGCCGCGTTCTGGAGTGCCGAGCGCGTGACCTTGGCCGGGTCGATGATCCCCGACTTGATGAGGTCGACGTACTCGCCGGTGGCAGCGTTCAGGCCCCAGCCGGGCTCGAGGTTGCGCACCTTCTCCGCGACGACTCCGCCTTCGAGGCCGGCGTTGATCGCGATCTGCTTGAGAGGAGCCTCGACCGCGACGCGAACGATGTTCGCGCCGGTGGCCTCGTCACCCTCGAGCTCGAGGGTCGCGAAGGCGATGACACTCGCCTGCAGCAGCGCGACGCCACCACCGGCAACGATGCCCTCTTCGACAGCAGCCTTCGCGTTGCGAACGGCATCCTCGATGCGGTGCTTGCGCTCCTTGAGCTCGACCTCGGTGGCCGCACCCGCCTTGATGACGGCCACGCCGCCAGCGAGCTTGGCAAGGCGCTCCTGGAGCTTCTCGCGGTCGTAGTCCGAGTCGGACTTCTCGATCTCGGCGCGGATCTGGTTCACGCGACCCGCGATCTGGTCCGGGTCACCCGCACCTTCGACGACCGTGGTCTCGTCCTTGGTGACGACGATCTTGCGGGCGCGACCGAGGAGCTCGAGGCCCACCGTGTCGAGCTTGAGGCCGACCTCTTCGGAGATGACCTGGCCACCGGTGAGGATGGCGATGTCCTGGAGCATCGCCTTGCGACGGTCTCCGAAGCCGGGAGCCTTGACGGCGACCGAGCGGAACGTCCCGCGGATCTTGTTGACGACGAGTGTGGAGAGTGCCTCGCCCTCGACGTCCTCAGCGATGATCGCCAGCGGCTTGCCGGAGGCCATGACCTTCTCGAGGATCGGAAGGAGGTCCTTCACACCGGAGATCTTGGAGTTCACGATGAGGACGTAAGCATCCTCAAGCACGGTCTCCATGCGCTCGGGGTCGGTGACGAAGTAGCCCGAGATGTAGCCCTTGTCGAAGCGCATGCCTTCGGTGAGCTCGAGCTCGAGACCGAAGGTGTTGCTCTCCTCGACGGTGATGACACCTTCCTTGCCGACCTTGTCCATGGCCTCGGCGATGATCTCGCCGATCTGGGGGTCAGCGGCGCTGATCGATGCCGTGGCAGCGATCTGCTCCTTGGTCTCAACCTCTTTGGCCATCTCGAGCAGCTGTGCGCACACAGCCTCAACGGCCTTCTCGATACCGCGCTTGAGCGCCATCGGGTTCGCGCCGGCTGCGACGTTGCGCAGTCCCTCGCGAACGAGCGCCTGTGCGAGCACGGTGGCGGTGGTGGTGCCGTCTCCGGCGACGTCGTCGGTCTTCTTCGCGACCTCCTTGACGAGCTCGGCCCCGATCTTCTCGTACGGGTCCTCGAGCTCGATCTCCTTCGCGATGGAGACGCCGTCGTTGGTGATCGTGGGGGCTCCCCACTTCTTCTCCAAAACGACGTTGCGGCCCTTCGGGCCGAGGGTGACCTTGACCGCGTCGGCGAGGGTGTTCATGCCCCGCTCGAGCGCGCGACGGGCGGTCTCGTCGAACGCAATGATCTTCGCCATGTGGCTGCCGATCCCTTTCGCAAGTGTGGGATGGACCTCGTCGGTGCCCGCGACGGACGATCGACATGCGGAGCGCTCTTCGCCCTGCACCTCGACCTCACCAGCAGAGGTCTCGATTGCCACCCGATCCGGCAGCGGCAGCCGTGTCGGCTGTCACTCACCTAGGTCGAGTGCTAACGACCATTGTTGGCACTCTCGGGGTCCGAGTGCAAGCCGGGTCACCAGGAAGGTGGCCTTCGGAGGCGCTCTGTCCGACGCCGCGCAACCCTGGCAGGCGCGGGTCCACAATGAAGACATGAGCACAGATGAGCGCGACGACGATGGTACGGGCATGGCCCACGAGGCCTATGGGAAGCCCGCGTATCACGGCCGCGGGCAGGCAGGCGACGAGGTTGCCGACGCTCTCACAGCAGATCTGACCGAGAAATTTGGGTCAGATGACCCAGCAGCCTCCTATGAGCCTCACCGTCGTGGCGTCCGCGAGGGTGTCGTCGGCCGCCTGATCGAGGACCACGACGCCCTCGACAGCGAGCACGACGACGTCACCGCCACAGACTCCGGAGATGACGAGGACCTCAGCGCCGAAGAGGCGGCTCTGCACTACGTCGACCCCGACAACGACCCCATCCCGGAGTAGTCCTCGGCACAGGGCGGCCGCCGCGCGGCCGCCTGGAGGAGTCGGCCGCCTGGACGAGCCGGCCGCCGGAGAGAGTCAGCCGCCCGCGACGGCGGGGATGATCGAGACGTGGGCACCGGGCTTGACGGGGGTCGCGAGGCCATCGGTGAACCGGACGTCCTCGTCGTCGACGTAGATATTGACGAATCTGCGCAACGTGCCGGCATCGTCAAGTACACGGGCCGCAATTCCGGGCGCGGCCAGTTCGAGCGCCGTCAGAACGCCAGCGAGGGTGTCCTCGCCAGGCTCGATCGTGACCTCGGATGCCCCTCCGGTGTAGGGACGCAGGATCGTCGGAATGCGCACGGACACGCTCATGTGCTTGCCTCTCAGTGGCGTGGATCGCAGATCAGGTCGGGCAGATCAGGTCGGCAGATCAGGTTGGGCAGATCAGGTCGGGCAACGCCAGAAGGCCCTGGACGCGGTCGGCCATCAGGAGCCGGCGCTGGCGGCCGAGGCGGCGCGAGCCGCGAGGATCTCGGTGACCCGGTCGACATCCGGCGGGATCGTCGCCGTGACACCGACAACGTTGCTGATGGCGTCGAGCGTCTTGAGGCCGTCTCCGGTGTTGAGGATGACGGTCTCGGCCGCGGGGTCGAGGGCGCCGGAGGCGATCAGCTTGCGCAGTGTCGCGACGGTGACACCACCGGCAGTCTCGGCGAAGATGCCTTCAGTCTCAGCGAGGAGTCGGATCCCCTCGACGACCTCAGCATCAGTGACATCCTCGATGGATCCGCCGGTGCGGCGCACAACATCGAGGGCGTAGGGCCCGTCGGCGGGGTTGCCGATCGCGAGCGACTTCGCAATGGTGTCGGGCCGCACAGGGCGCACGACGTCTTGTCCGGCGCGGAAGGCCTGCGCAACCGGCGAGCAGCCCGTTGCCTGGGCCCCGAAGACCTTGTACGCGGTGTCCTCGATGAGGCCGAGCGAGATGAACTCGCGAAAAGCCTTGTCAACCTTGGTGAGGAGCGACCCGGAGGCAATGGGAGCGACGACCTGCTGTGGCAGACGCCAGCCGAGCTGCTCGGCGATCTCGTAGCCGACGGTCTTGGATCCCTCGGCGTAGTAGGGCCGCAGATTGACGTTGACGAATCCCCAGTCCTCGGTGAGCGGGTCGCCGACGAGCTCGGAACACAGGCGGTTGACGTCGTCGTAGTTGCCGTCCACGGCGAGCAGAATGCCGCCGTAAGCCGCGGTCGAGAGGACCTTGCCGGCCTCGAGGTCGCTCGGGATGACCACGACGGAGTGCTGGCCCGCCCGCGCCGCGGCCGCCGCGACCGCGTTCGCTAGGTTGCCGGTCGAGGCGCACGCGATCGTCGAGAGACCGAGACGGCGGGCCGCGCTCTGCGCCACCGCAACCACGCGGTCCTTGAAGGAGTGCGTGGGGTTGCCGCTGTCATCCTTGACCCACAGGGTGCCCGTCATCCCCAGTGCGCGAGCAAGGTTGTCGGCGCGCACGAGCCTGGTGAAGCCGGGGTTGAGATTGGGCTCATCGCCCGCGTAAGCGGCCACGGGGAGCAGACACGAGTAGCGCCAGATCGACGGGGGGCCGGCCTCAATGCGTTCGCGCGTGACATCAACGAAGTCATACCCGACCTCAAGGGGGCCGAAACATTCCTCGCACGCATATGCGGCGCCGAGTGCGTAGGACGATCCGCACTCCCGACAGGTCAATCGTGACGCAGGACCGAAGCCCGGGCTTCCAGCCGCAGACGGGGGCACCACAGGGTCGCCGCCGGGCGCGCCAGCATCGGGGGTGGAACTGGGGGTGACGTAGGACGTCGACATGACGTGAGCCCTTTCTCCTCATCTTTCCGAATCGGCCCACTGGCCGTCGGACGGAGTTGGCACCTTCTCCGGATGTCCTCGAGTGACGGTCGTGCTGTCTCTCGAGAGGTTCCGGATGGTTGCCGGGGCTTCACAGGGCCGTGTCCCTCTGCCCCTCTGGATGAGCGGTATTTAGTTGTGCCAGACCTTGCGGGCCGGACGCGAAGCAGGCCGATTCCTAGTGCTGGGAGGCGGACACCGTTTCGGTGGGCCAGACTGTACGCGAGTCTCGGCCCGCGGAAACCCGCCAGTCCGGATTCTGAGACGATGAATCCAGCAATCCGAACAAGCCTCAGGGGGTGGATCACGTGCACGAGAGCGCAGCAGCGTGGTTCGAACGGCGCACGACCTCAGCAGAGGACTGGCCCATCGACCTCCTCATGGCGCTGAAGGGCGCCACCCGAGTGAGTGTCGTGCTTCCGGCGCTGAATGAGGAAGCAACCGTCGGTCGCATCGTGGAGTCGATCAGACTCAGTCTCGGATCGGGAGCCCCGACATCACGCCGCCTCGTCGACGAGCTGGTGGTTCTCGACTCGGGCTCCAGCGACCGCACCGGCGACGTAGCCCGTCGGGCCGGCGCGACCGTGGTGCACCGCGACGACGTCCTGCCCCACCTGCCCGCAGTCCGGGGCAAGGGTGAGGCGATGTGGCGCTCTCTGGCAGCCACCACCGGCGAACTCGTGGTGTTCATCGACGCCGATCTCCAGTCGTTCACACCGAGGTACATCACCGGGTTGCTTGGTCCACTGCTCGCCGACGACGCTGTCCATCTCGTCAAGGCTGTTTACGAACGGCCCCTGATCGAGGGCTCTACGGTGGTCAGCGCCGGAGGCGGCCGGGTCACCGAGCTCCTCGCCCGTCCGCTGCTTAATGCTCTCTGGCCCGAGCTTGCCGGCGTCGTGCAGCCGCTCGCGGGCGAATACGCCGCTCGGCGCTCACTGCTCGAGCAGGTGCCGTTCCCCTGCGGGTACGGCGTTGAGATCGCCCTGCTCGTCGACACCTTGGACTTGCTGGGCCTCGACGCGATCGCCCAAGTAGACCTCGGCGTGCGCGTGCACCGCCATCACGACGAGCTCCGGCTCGGTCGGATGGCCGCGGAGATCCTGCGCACCGCGCTGCACCGTCGCGCCCGTCGCGGAGACCTTGTCGAGCTCGGCGCGCTGGGCAGCACGATCACGCAGTTCGATCGCGCGACCACCGGGTTCTCGCACCACACCCACGACGTGGCCGGCCTCGAACGGCCCCCCATGTCCACCGTCGCTGAGTACGCCGGCCGGATCTCGCACTAACCCTGTCTTCGCGGCATCCTCAGGTCTCACGAGCATGTCCTTCGCACTCCGCGTTCGACAGATCATCAACGCCCTCAACCTCTCGACGGTCCTCGGGCTCATCGTGGCGAAGTCGCTCGGCGCCAGCCTGCACCGCGGGCCCGACGGGCTGGTGATTGCCACTGGCGCGCGCGGATCATTCCCACGCGCGTCGGCCTTCACGATCGGCAACGTCATCGTGGCCCGTGGGTCGCTGCCCGGTTCGGATCTGCAGCGACACGAGGCCCGTCACTCATCTCAGTGGGCTTGCTGTGTTGTTGCCTTCCTACCGCTGTACATGATGGCCTCGGTGTGGTCGTACTTCCGAGCCGGAAACCACTTCAGCCACAACGTGTTCGAGCGACGGGCCGGCCTGGCGGAGGGGGGCTACCCCGAACCACCGGGTAGTGGCCCGCGCCGGCGCGGCGGGACAGGTCAGGCAGGCGGCGGGTAGTCGGCGCCGATGACGACAATCAGGTGGCCAGCAGCGAACGTGGCCGGTGTCGTGCCGGCCACATCGGTCGTGGGCAGGTCCGACTTCATCGTCGTTACGGAGGCCTCGTTGCCCGTGGCAAAGACGGTGGTGGCCGTGACGCCCTCCCCGGTCCAGTTGCCCACTTTCACGACATCCCAGCCCGCGGCGCGCAAGGTGTCGGCCACCTTCGCCGCCAGGCCCGCACGGGTGGTGGCGTTGTAGACCTCAACAGGCGTCGAACGGTTCGGCTCCACCGCCGGGGTCGTGGGGCCAACGGAGGGTGACGTGGACACCTCGGGCGTGGGGGTCGGCGTCACTGCCTCCGAGGTCGACGGAGTCGGTTCCTGTGTATCTGAGGCGCTCGGGCCGGGCGAATTGGTGTTCTCCGCGAAGGGACTGCTCGACACCGTGACTGTCGCGAACGGGTCGGGCGAGGAACTCTCGCGCAACTTGGTCCATCCCGCGTACAGCGCCACAACGGCGACGAGGGCCAGTGCGAGGGGAACGAGGATGCGGCCGACACCCGAAGGGGTCCGGGTGGGGCGGGGCCGGCGGGGCCCATCGGATCCACCAGGGGTGCGGTCACGATCGTCGTCGAATGCCCTGACATCGCGGACATCCTGTCGGTCGGATCCGCGCCGGGGTGCGCCTTCAGGTTCCGGTGCCCAGGAATCCTTCGGGACCGGACGCGGGGTGCGACGAACACCCTCCCGACGGGCGGGCAAGACATCATCGCTGCGCAGATCGAGGTATCCGGTGAGGATGTCGTCGAGCTCGTCGCCTGACTCGGCCGGACCGCGCGAGGGCACGGCCGGACCGCGCGAGGGCACGGCCGGACCGCGCGAGGGCACGGCCGGACCGCGCGAGGGCACGGCCGGACCGCGCGAGAACTCAGGCTCCACGTTCCCACCCATCGACCACTCGCCGGGGAAGGGACCGGGCGCGGGGGTGTCATTCCCGGCTGCGTCCTCGGGTTCGTACCACGCATCGAAGACAGAGTCGTTGGGCGGAACTGCGTTGCCGTCGTCGTCGTATCTATTGGCCATGGCGGTGTCCCAAGGGTGCGGCAGAGGGGGCGCTGCAGAGAGAGGGGGGGCGGAACTAGATCACAGTTCGATGCCGAGGCGGCGGGCGGAACGTGCGCGCTGGCGCGATGCGCGCAGGCGGCTCAAGCGCTTGACCAGCATCGGGTCGGCCTCGAGAGCAGCGGGATTGTCGAGCAAGGCGTTGAGTACCTGGTAGTAGCGAGTGGCGCTCATCTCGAAGAGTTCGCGGATCGCCTGCTCCTTGGCACCGGCGTACTTCCACCACTGCCGCTCGAATTCGAGGATCGCGCGGTCGCGGTCAGAGAGTGCACTACCCGTGGACATGGGCTCTATCGAACGTGCGACATCCATCCGGGCGGCCCTCCTTGACATCCCCGTGACGAGAACTCTTCGCTGTGCCGCGCGCTCTCGCACACGACACAGGAACCAGCACCGTCAACACCCCCTTTGGGGCGCGTGGGCCCACTCTACGGGCGAATCCCACCGCTGTCATTCACCTCTCGCGGGGAACACGGTCGGGTCGGCATCGGATGCCGAATTGAGTGCGTCGCCCCTGGTCAGGGGGTCCGAGGGGTCCCGTGCTGGCACACCTGCCAGCGCGGCCTCGATCCGCTCAAGGCGCCGGTCGATCTCTGCGAGCGTCGTCACGGCCTGGGCCTCGCCCGTAACGCCTGCGGGCTCGGACACGAACCGGGAGGCGATCGTCGCGGTGACCACCGAGATCAGCACCACACCATTGACGAGCATCACCGTGGCGACCATCCGGCCCGCCGCGCTCACCGGGGCGTAATCGCCGAACCCGACCGTGGTGACCGTGACGCACGCCCACCAGATCGCCTGCCCGTAGGTGTGGATGTTCGAGCCCGTGTAATTGCGCTCGAGCCCGAGCACGATCGCGGCGCCGAAGGCAACGACGAGGACGGTGAGATAGGCGGCGTAGACCTGAACGCGCCTGCTGAGCCGCTGACGGCCGGTGGCGAGGCGGAGGAAGACGTACCCGATGAGAAGGATCTTGAAGAAGGGGACGATAACCGCGAGTATCGCGAACCAGTTCCGCCGGGCAAAAGTGCGCGGTCGATCATCCAGGACCCACCTGTAGACGAAGTCGACGGCGAACCCAAGCCATCCGATCGCCATGAGGCGCTGCCCGCTGGCGACGTCGTCGCGCGAGATCGCCTCAATGAGCCCCACGAGGAATGCCACCCCGAACAGGAACACGGGGAAGGCCGAGCGGCGTTCGTAGATCTCCCGCCGGCGGGAGCGCTCTGCTGCGTCCATGGGCTACATGATCCCCGGCCCAGCATCGCGCTCGCACTGGTTCTGACGCCGCGACACGAATCTGTCCCGGGAGCGGCCCCTCAAGGTGGGGAAGCCCGACGCGGCGCTCACCTCGCAACCGGACGTCTACCCGCCGTTCACCTTCTCGCAGGGAAACCTTCCTAGGGTTGCTCGGTGACCCGCATGCCCAGACCCGTCGGCCCCCGGCCTTCGGTCGACGCGCAGGCGCTGGCGCAGCCTCGCTCGCCCGCCACACCCCCCGTGCCGCTTATCGCACTCGTCGCCGAACTCGCGGTCGTGCTCGCCTCATGCCTGGTCGTGCTGCGTGGACTTGCCCCGACATACCTGCTGACGGACAGTTTCCCCATCGGCACGGACTCCACGGGACACGCGGTCGGCATCTGGATCGACATCGCGAACCCCGCGTCCATCCTTCCGGGCGGTTGGTCTGGTGCGATGTTCGGCGGATACCCGGCCAACCAGCTGTACCCGCCATTGGCCAACGCGATCGCCGCACTGCTGGCGTCCGTGGTCCCGTTGGCAGTCGCGCTCAAACTCATCACGGTGTTGCCCGTGGTGCTGCTGCCTTTGGCAGCCTATGCAGCCGCCCGCCTGGCCTCACTTCGAGGCGCACTTCCCCCTGCCATCGCCGCGGCGATGGTGCCGTTCGTCTACGACACCTCCTGTGGAATCTGCGGAGGAAACATCTCGTCGGTGATCCACGGCGAGTACGCGTACTCCTGGGGTCTGCTGTTCGGGTTGCTCACCCTCGGCTGTGTCGATCGCCTGCTGCGCACCGGACGAGGACCTCTCCTCACCACCCTGCTGGCGGTAGCAGCTGCGTGGAGTCATCCGGTGACAGCCGCCTGGGTGCTGGTCGGGGCACTCGTCCTCACCGCCTTCCGCCGTCGCGAATGGTGGCCGGTCAACCGACGTTCGGTGGGGCTCTCGGCCCTTGCCGCCACCATGATCTCCGCGCTGTGGTGGCTTCCCTTCCTGTGGCGCCACGAGTGGATGCCCTTGCTCGGATTCAGCAAGCGCACCGACTATTTCTACTGGCTCCTGCCCGCGTCTCCACTGTGGGAAGTCACAATTCTCGCCTTGTCAGTGCTCGGTGTCGTCACGGCTGTGCGGCGCCGTCAGATCTTCCTCGTCGCCGTCGCGCTGAGTTCCGCCCTGGCCGGCCTACTGTTCGTCCTCATCCCGGACGGCTCCCAGTTGTTCAACCTGCGGGTGCTCCCGTTCTGGTACATGGGCCGCTGGATCCTCGCGGCTGTAGGCATATGCCTGCTCGTCGACCTGGCGCTATCCCGGCTTGCCATCGTGACACTGCGGCCGTGGCGAGCCGTCGCCGCGTCCGTCGTCATTCTCGTCATGAGTGTCCTCATCGTCGGCACCACGTGGGGCTGGTGGGCCGTCGCCGTGCGCGCCGACTCCACGACGTCCGGACGCTCCTCACTGCTGGGGATCGAGATCCCTCCGCAAACCGTGGGCGCAGACGAGGTATTCGCCGGCTTCGAATCCCGACCAGACGCACCTGCGCTCGCATCGTTGCGCACACTATTGGTGGACGCCGCGACTGACCTGGGATGTGGACGCCTCGCATGGGACATCGGCGCAGACAGTGACACCGGCGAGCCCACCTTCGGAGACGAGAACGTGCTGTGGCAGACGCCACTGTGGACGGCGGGGTGCATCGCGCCCATCACGGGCATCTACGTCGACTCGAGCGCAACCGCACCCAGTGCCTTCGGAGCTGCGTCGCTGGTGTCACCACGTCTCGGCATCGAACTTCCCTCGATCCCGCAGTACACGTATGACCTCCAGGTGGGGGTGGAACGGCTGCGCACCATGGGCGTTCGCTACTACCTCACCCAGGGAGAGGCCGCGACATCAGAAGCCACATCCCTGACCGATCAACTCACGCGGCGGACCTCGACTGGCTCCTGGACGCTGTGGGAGGTCACCGAGAACTCCCTCGTGTCTGAACTCGCCCATGAGCCTGTGGTCGTGTCGCCCCGAGTGAGCGACGGCGGCTGGGATGACCTCACGATGGAATATGGCCAGTCGAATCTCTACGACTCGGTAGCCCTGGCCCAAGACGGCCCCGCGGGATGGGCCCGTGTGGCACCCGGCCTCCAACCTCCGGCGCTGCCGACCTCACCCGCCGGGATTCACGACATCGAGACCACGGACGACACGATCTCTTTCTCCGTGGCGGAGGTCGGTCGCCCGGTGCTGGTTCGGGTGTCTGCCTATCCCGGCTGGTCAGTCGAAGGCGCGCCCGCCCTCTACCGCGCGAGCCCGAACTTCTACCTGGTCGTTCCCGCTCAGGCCCGGGTCACGCTCACACACGGGAAGACTCCGCTGGACGTCGTCGCTATCGCAGCGGGCCTCACCGGGCTCGCCCTGATGGCAGCTATGGCGCTTACCCGAAGGAAGAGCCACAACTAGACGAGGGAATCTCCCGTGAGGGAGGGGCCCACGTGGGGCGCCTGATCGCACCCCCGGGTGCTATCAGGTCAGCGGCGCTGGTGCCGACCTGCGAGGGCCCCGAACTCGTGGCGGCCCATGAGCACAGGGATCCCTGCACGCATAAGCACGACACCCATGAGCAACGCGGCGACGCCACCGACGGTGAGCGCGAGGGTTGAGCCTCCTGTGTCGGCGAGCCCCCGCTTCGGGTGGGCCGCGGACGAACTCGTCGCGACGGGCGTGGGGGACGTCGTCGAGCCGACGCTGGTCGCGGGCGTGACCTTGGGGTTCAACGGGTTGAACAAGGTGACGACAAAGGATGCGCTGGCCAGGTCGCTGGAGGCGGTGAGGACATAGGCATCTGACTTGAGCGCTGGCAACGCCACCGCGGCTGATCCTGATCCGGTGGCGTCAGTGGTCGTCTGAACGGCCAGGGCGCCATCGCCAAACTGGTAGAGCACGGTCGCGTCGGCGTTGAATCCCGAGACGTGGACCGTGAGACTCTCGCCGACCCTGACCTGAGTGTTCTCCGCCACCGCAGCACCTGAGGCCCGCGTGAGCCAGACCTTGGCTGTGTCGGCCGAGGCCGACGTCGAGAACATCCCGACACCGAGAATGGAGATCGCCAATCCGGCGAGAACGAGGGCCGCAGATCGTGCTCGGGCGGCGCCATGGGGTCGCGTCACGCGGGAAGCTCCTTCGAAAGGTCGAGCCAGAGATCCCAGAGTGTCGAGGGCAGGTGTACGGAACGCACGCCGGTGATGACCAGCAGCCGCACGAAAGATGAACGGGAGGCGACCATCCCGCAGCGCCCGCGGGCCAACGACCCACTGCCCCTGGTCAATTCCGAGGAATCAAGGGCTCCCGTTCCACCCAGGTACGCCGTTCGTTCATCTCCATGGGCGAACCTGCGATCCACCACCCCGCCCCCACAAGGAGTCGACGATGCGCGCGACGAGATGGCTTGCTCTCCCCGCTCTGGCACTGGTGCTCTCGGCGTGCTCGACGTCGAGCCAGGGCAACATCGGGGACGCAACGCCGGCCGAGGACAACGCCATCAGCGCCGCGGCCCCGTCCGAGATCCTCGCTCAGGCCAAGAAGAACGCGATGGCTCAGAGCTCGTTCCACATCAAGGGGGTCGGCCAGTGCCCTGACTCGTCGTTCACCGTCGACATGAAGTTGCGCAGCGACGAGTTCGGGGTTGGCACGGTCCGCCTTGGCTCAGACTCCCTTGAACTCGTGACGACACCGGACGGCGTCTACGTGAGGGCACCCAAGGCGTTTTGGGCCGCTCAGAAGTCGGGCGCTGTCGCCACCACCATCGGCGACCACTGGGTGAAATTCGCCAAGGCCTCCAACCCCTGCTTGACCGCGCTCGGGAGCTTCTCGACCGTGATTGCCAACTACCTCGGCTACACCGAAACACCCACCAAGCAGGTCGGCGGGGCAGTGTTCACGGTGCCTGCGGTGCAGCTGCAATTCTCGGCCAGCGCCTCGGTGTGGGTCGCGTCGCGAGGGGTGCCCCTTCCGGTAGAGGTCGACGACACCTCGATCTCCACCCAGATCTCGCTCGGCGAGTGGGGTGCCGTTGTCGCTGTCACGGCGCCGTTGCCGACCGACGTGATCGAGGCGTCGACGCTTCCCTCGAAGTAGCGCGGACAGGTCAGGGCTGTGGCGCCGGGTTGGTCACATGGATGCCGGGCGCCACAAGGGGTTCCTGAGTGCTGCGTTCGCCCATGATGACGCAGACTGCGAACGCCACCGCGAACACGTAAACCCACCACGTGGTGAATGTGGTCCGAAGGAGCCCGTTCCGGCGGCGCATCGCCTCCATCTCCTGACGACGCTCCGCCCGTGACATGACCCGCGGCTCCTGTCCCACGCCGCTGCTCGAGAGCACCTGGGGGACAGGTGTCCGCGCCCTCGTTGCATGCGCGTGGCGTGCCGTTGCTCGTCGAGAACCGTGCGTTCGTTGGGCCGTTGCCACGGCTCCAATCAGTTCGGCCATCCGCTACTCGCCCACTTCCGTGTCGTGTCTCACCGTGATGCCCACCGTTCTCGTCGGTCTGCGAAGGGGACGGTCGGCAGGCACCCGACCCCATCGCCTCGGCCCTTAGGCGATCTTGGCCACCGCGCTGGTCGCCGTCGCCGTGAGATAGCCGGTGCGGAGCGCCGAGACCGACAGGGAAATGAGTAGGCCGCGATAGGCAGCGGTCGGTCGGTAGGTAGAAGCGCGCGAGACGATCACCGTGCCGACCTTCCACACATACAGATACGAGGTCGGCGTCGGGGTCGTCCAGGTGCCCACACGCGCAGTCAGGAGCGAGCCCACCGCAGGAGTGCCGATGAAGCTGGGGCGAGCCGTCGCAGTGGAGGCGGCACCGAGCGCAACCGTCGCCGCAGCCGAGTAGGCCGAAGCCTGGCTCGTCGGGTTCGACGCCGTGACCAGGCACCTCAACTGCCACCCGGCGTAGGTGCTCGCGAGCACCCCACTGCTGCGAGAGGTGGTGAGAGTCGTGAGTGCAGTCCAGGCGACGGTGGAGGTCTGCCGCTTGAACCACTGGTACTTGAAGGTTCCCGCGTAGGTCCAGGCTCCCGGGTTGCACAGAGCCGCGACGCCAACGCGTGCCGTGCCAGGCGATGGCGCGATGAAGTTCACCGGAGGAGCAAGAGTGATGGTGTACGTCGTGCTGGCGGCGGTGGTCGAGGAGTTGAAGTTGCCCGAGGGCGTGTACTCCGCAGTGAGAGCGTGGGTGCCGACGGTGAGCGTCGAGGCAGCAATCGTGACCACCACGTTGCCCGTCGCGGCATTCACCGACGCGGTACCTACCGCGCTGCCATCGACCTTGACCGTGATCGATCCAGTCGGGACGGTGGCGGTGTGACCACCTGCAATGTCTGCCACATGTGCCGTCACGGTCACGGCCTGCGTCGTGATGGCCGTGAGGCTCGGGGAGGTGCTCGAAATCGTGGTCGCCGTGTCGTCCTTAGGAACCGGGGCGGCGCTCACGGTAAAGGACAACGACGCCGAATTCATCGTGTTGTAGGTGGCCGAGTCGGTCGGCGTGAAGTGCGCCGTGTACGAGTGGCTGCCGTCGGCCGGGGTTGCGTCCGTGAATGTTGCGAGCCCCGTAACCGTGTCGTATGACGCGGCACCGAGGTCGATGAGTCCGTCGAAGAAGTGCACCGTGCCTGCTGGGTGCGTGGTGGCGTCTCCCACCACGGACACCGTCACCGAGAGGTCGACTGACGAGGCGTGGGGCGCCGGTGACACGGGGGACGCGGTCACCGCACTGACTGCCGGATCGGTCTTACTCGGAGGCGCAGGGTAGTAAACCTTCCAGTGGCCTGGGAGGAGCCCGTCAGTGAGCGCCGAAACCCCATCGTTGTATTCGATGTCCACAGACCAGAAGTAGTTCGGGCTGTTCACCCCGCTGGTGGCGCCGGTATACCCGCCGTCCTTCACGCGCACCTGGATGATGTTGGCGTAGCCGGCTGTCGTGTCGGGAGAGGCGACCTGGAGGAAGGTGCTGAGGTTTCCCTCGTTTACACCCAGGCTGGCGACGGGCACGGTGCTCGCCACGCTCGCCAAGTTCGATGGAGTCAACACGGGGAAGTACTGCGAACCGGCAGCGGCCCCCGCGGCCCAGGTCAGGGAGCTCGGCTTCGTGTGGTCCGGAAGGGCGAAGATCACGTTGGCGGTGTCTGCGGCCGTGCGGGCAGGTGTGCCCGTCGTGACGATGAAGTCAGCGATGTGCGTGAGGTCGGACCCACCGGTGATCTCTGTCCCGGACGCGTCGTAGAACGTCAGTCCGCCCTTGGAGTTCGGATCCAGATTCGGGTAGTTCAGGGCTCCCGGGAAAAGCGTGTTGCCCGTCTCCCACGGCGGGGTCGGGTCGGCCGCACTGGCCGGAACCGCGGCGAGGATCGACGTCGTGATCGCCGCAAAGGCAACGGCCCCAGCGACTACCTGTCTGATCTTCACGGGATTTCCTCTCATCTGCGAGCAGTGGGGGTGGGGCGACGAACGGGGGCGGCGTGCGAGCGAGGCTCAGGGGGTGCGATGTGTTCCGCGTGCGGGCGAGCGTCGGGCGAAGGCGAATCCACCGGCGATACCCGCCATTGGAAGGACGATCAGTGCGAGAACCAGCCACGGTGACACCCCGAACGACACCGGTGAATTCGACCCAGCAGCGACCGCCTCGACTGACGTCGTGGACGGGTCTGCCGCCGAATCTGAGGCACCAGGCGAGGGACTCGAACTCTGCTGATCGGGGGCGCTGCCGACCGGCGGCCGGAGGGCGGCCTCAGCCCCTCCACCGAGCGTCGGCGACTGCGACGGGATGGCCGACGGGATGATCGCCGTGGTGTCGGATGTGGATCCACCGTCAACGCATGAGACCGACCCACTCCCGCTCACGACCGTCCAGGTATCTCCGCTGACCTTGATCACAGTCGCGGGGTAGGGCTTCCCGCGCACCGGCAGGTTCTCGGCGGTGTAGATCATGCGAAGTTCCAGGAGCCCATCCCAGAGGGGAGCGATGCTGGTGAGGTTGAGCAGCGGAGGGTCGGCGTTCGTCCCCTGCGCCATGGGATGCGCGGGGTTGGAGTAGGCAGATGAGTTCGTGAACATCTTCCCGGTCCACTCACCCGGCTGCAGCCCTTCACGAGGCTGGTAGACCGCGAGGAAGGCTCGCCCGCCGCCCTTCTGGAAGTAGTTCGCGGGCGCTGGCGTCGACGAGACCGCTCGCCACACGAAAGGGATGTCCGTGATCTTCCCGGAGGTGACTTGATGGCCGGATCGATCGCAGAGTCCGATGAATCCGTCGGCGTTCTTGTCAGTGAAGGGCAGCGGCTGGTCGGCGCTCGCGGGAGATGCGAAGAGCACGACTGCGCAGGCAGCGAGGACGGCCCCTGCCACTGTGGCGGCAGGCGAGAAGCGCTGACATGGGTTGCTCACGCGCCTAGAGAACCTGCCGAACGTATCCCGCAAGGGAAGAAGGGATGAACGAGAGATGACGCAAGCACGGCATCTCGACCGACCTGCTGGGAGTTGCGTCAGCCGACGAGCGAATGGTGACGTCCGCCCGCGTTCGCGATCACGTGGCGCCCCCGACCCGGCCGCGTAGCGCGCACTCGCCCGAGCCGCGCGCCGACGAGAATCAGCACGGAGGCCATCAGCACGAGTTCGATCGGGTCGCCGCCGGTGTGGCTGAGCTGGGATCCGTGCGCGCCGGAGGACGCAATCCCACCACCATCCTCAGAGGAGATCTGGGAAGAATCCGGGGAACGCTCTGGCCTCTGCGTCGGCGGAGCAACCACGATGCCCGACTCGGACACCACCAACACGACGTTGGCCGTGAGTGGGCCGGAACTCACGGTCACGGGGTGCTGACCCCGCGCCAGCGTGCCCGGTAGGACGAGCAACTCACTCGCAGAGCCGTCGCTGGCTACTGTGACGACCTCACCGACCTGAGCGCCGTCGATCGTGAAGATCACGAGAGTGCCCGGGAGGAACCCCTCGGCCAGGGCGCGCACCTGCTGGCCCGCTGTCACAATCGCACCCGGAACGAGGGCAGATCCCGCGCTGGTGCTCAGGGAAAGCCCGGGATTCGATGTCACCACAAACGCGCGCTCCGCCGACGTGGATCCGGACATGCCCGTGGCAGGGTCGGGGTCAAACGTGGCTACGGCGGAATGCGTCCCGATGTCAAACAGATTGGTCTTGAACTCCGCCCGACCATCGACGACCCTGACGAGAGCGGAGCCGCTGCGCATCTGGCGGAAGTCGAACCTGACCACGCCGGTCGCGGTCGCGGGCGAGACGGTAGCGCGGAATGTCACCTCACTTCGTCGGCCAATCGGACCCTCGGCCACCAACGTGAGTGCCGTCCTGGACGCCACTGCCGCCTGCGCCGTCGCAGGTGAGGATGGCGAGGTGGCCGCAGACGCGGATGTGCACGTCCATGACGAGGCGAGGACCACGACGGTCGCGGCCCCCAGCGCTACCCACCTGTGACCATGCCTCACCCGGATTGCTGCCATGTCGTCGACACCATCCGATCCAATGCGGGGGAGACGATGCTGGCTCACGCAGGTGAGCAGTAGCGCCATCGTCCATGACGAAAAGTTGACGTGAACGTGAACACTCGGCGCTGCACGAACCGCAGGATCAGGGCAGGACGCCAGCTAGGTACCACCCCGTCACCCATGACGTCCGCTGAGCCGGGCGGCCCGAAGCCGCGGGCGCACGACAGTGAGCGCGACCACCGGTGCAATCAGCACAACCACCGCCGCGAGCGGCCATGCGACGGCGTAAAAGCTGGTCGCGGATGTCACCACGGTGAACCCCGGATCGGAGTCACCTTGTGCCGCGACCGGAATCACCGTGAGGTCGGCCGTCATATATCCGACCGGAGTGACCCCTGGGACGAGCACGGAGACAGTTGCGGAACCTCCTGGCATCAGAATCGGAATGGTCGGGAGGTCTGCCGACGTCGCGGCCGAACCGACCGGGCCGTGGATCCGTGCCGCCTGCTTCGCACCGAGGCGGACATTGCCCGTGTTCTTGACCACGTAGGACAGCTGTACTGACCCCAACCCGACGGGGTTTGCGGTGCCCACGTAGTCGGCACGCAAGTCGCTGATCTCCATCGCTGGCACCAGTTCACCCGCAACGCGAATCGCGAGGCGGATGCCCACCCGCTGCTCGAGATCGATCTTCGTTGCAAGCTCTCCGGACGTGGTCGCCGCACTGGTCAGCGATGCCATCAGGCCCACCAGGTGATCGCCCACGAGCGCGGTGTCGGGGATGCGGATCGTCAACGGCAGTTCGACCTTGCCGAGCGCCGGAACCTCCACTTGCTCGATGTTCCCCGGTGAGTGGAGGGTCACCCACGCGGACGCGTCGCTATGAGGCGCCGAGTAGGGCATCGGCGCCAAGTCACCATTCGCGCTGTTCACGACGTCGACGGCGTATACCCGGATCTTCAGCGGGAACTTCGAGAGGTTGACCACCGCGACTGTGTCGTCGTAGGACGAACCGCGCTCCTGTCGAATCACGATTCCAGAACGCGCGTCGAATCGCCCCTTGCTGGTGGTGCCGATCCCGAAGCTTGCGCGCGCGTCGACCGCCGTCGTTGACGGGACGCCGGGCGAGGCACTGGCCGAGCCTGTCGGGGACGGGCTCACATCAGCCGTGTGTATCGACATCGCCACACTCGCGGAGACCCCGAGGAACAGCGGGAGGACGAAACCCAGGGACAGAGCCGATGCGGCCACGCGGGAAAGGTGCACGACCGAAGCAGACCCCGGCAATCTGGCTCGCGCGGGAAGCAAGGATGAACGGAACATGACGAAAGCGGGGCGAACCCGAAGGTTCACCCCGCTCCCGTCGCCATCACGCCCTGGAGGGCGTTGCCCCCATCAGGCGCTGAAGGCGGTGAAGGTGACGGTTCCCTGGTAGGTCCCACTGGTCGTGAGCACCGGTGCGTTGATCGTCACGTCGTAGTGCAGGGTCAGGATGCCCAGGCCCTGGCCCATGTGCAGAACCTTGGCACCGCCGCTGGCTCCGATGCCCACGTTGCCCGAGGAGATTGTCGCTCCCGGGTTGACGAATGCAGCGGCAGCAGCGTCGGAGAAGACCGGCGTTCCCAGCGCGTTGTTCGTGCCACTGACGGACAGTGCGCCCGCGGTGAGGCCGACATTGCGTGCATCGATGGTGTCGTAGGTACCCGTCGGGCCAGCCGATCCAACAATCTGCGTGAGGTCGCTGGACTCCGCGAAGACGTCGTAGGCGAGGTTGCCCGCGCGGGTGTCCCCGATCACGATGTCACCGAGGACTCCGTTGGACTGGTATCCCTCGGTGGGATCCAAGGTCATGGAACCGAGATCGAGTGCCGCACCGGAGGAGGCGTAGGGCGCAGTGATCGTGATCGTTCCTGCCGCGATCTCCGTCTGGACGTAGGACGAGCCGGGAGTTCCCACCTGGCCGGTGATCACGTAGACGGTGGTCGCGCCTGCCGAGCCAGAGCTGGAACTCGACGAGGCGTTGAAGGTCGCCGGGAGGGATGACGGTCCGGTGTAATCCGCGGTGATGCTGTGCGAGGTACCCGGGGCACCCGAAGCCGTAAGACTGTTGGAAGAAGCCGCGAGGGTCCAGTGGCCGCCCGTGTAGGTGGCCGCACCGAGGTCGGTGGCGCCGTCGAAGAAGTGAAGCGACCCGGTGGTGACGGCCGCGTTGGAGTTGTCGGTGTCAGCCACGTCGGTGGAGAGAGTCGCGGTGGCGGGCTGGGTGACATTCGTTCCGGTGTCGGCACCGTTCGAGCTGACGACCGTGATGGCAGTCACCTTGGTGGCGTGAGCAGCGGGGGCGTTGACGGTGACGGTGAGGGCCGACGACGTCGCGGCGTTGAAGGTCGAGAACGCGGTAGGTGCGTAGACGGCCGTGATCGCCTTGGTCGCCGAGTTGGCACCCGTCACCGACGGGAGCGTGTAGGTGCCGGACGTGGCGCTACCGGCCGAGATCGCAACAGGTGCACCGAAGTCCACACCGGCCACCTTGAACTGGATCGTGCCGGTGGCGCTGTTGTTCACGGTGGCCGTGAAGGTGGTGGTGTCGCCGCTGTACCCGGCGGACGAGGTCAGGCCGTCGGCCGTGGGGGTGCCCACAGTGACTGTTGTCATGGACACGGCCGGGAATACCTGCCGCCACTCGCCGTCCGCGAGGCCGTCGGCCAACGCGGAGCCAGTGTTGTTGTACTCGATGTCGGCGGACCAGTATGCGGTCGCCGAGTTGAGGCCCGAGGTGGCGCCGGAGTAACCGGAATCCTTGACGCGCACCTGAACGACGTGGCTGTAGTCCTGGTAGGCATCATTGGAAGACACGGCCAGGAAGTTGGTCAGGTTGCCCTCGGTGGAGCCCAAGCTCGCGACTGCGACGGTGGACCCAAGCGCATTGAGCGCAGAAACACCCGTCACCGGGAAGAACGCCGATCCGGCCGCGGAAGATGTGGACCATGCCGCGGTCGTCTTGGTGTGGTCGGGGCGGGCGAAGATCACGTTGGCACTGTCCGAGCCGGTGCGGGACGCATAGCCCAGGGTCGAGATGTAGTCGGCGATGTGGGAGAGGTTGTTACCCCCGGTGATGATCATTCCGGATGAGTCGCGGAACTGCAGGCCGCCCTTGGAGAGCGGGTCAAGGTTGGGGTAGCCCGGTGCGGCGGTGAAGACGGTGTTGCCCGTCTCCCACTGTGGCGCGCCGCCGGTGCCGAGACCCGAGTAAGCGGCGAACGCGACGCCCGTAGAGACGGCTACGCCAACGCCGGCGATCGCAACCGCGGCGACCGAGGCCACCACGGTCGTGAGCTTGTGCTTCATGTTGAAATCCCTCTGAGAGGTTGGCTATGGGGCCCGGGGCGAGGCGGGCGGTGACCCGCCCCGCCCCGGGATGTTCCGGAGTTCGCAACGCTGTGCCGGGGTGACGTCTCTCAGGCCGAAGCGCGAGAAGCCACTATCCGATCAAGCTGTTTGCGCGATCAGTTGCTGGCGGTGACCGTGGCCAGGTAGGCGTAGGTCGGGCGGAACCCAGCGGTGGAGATCAGCGACTGCGACGCCGACTGCGCGATAACCGGTGCACCGCCAGGACCCCAGACGGTGGAGCCGTAGGCCTCGACCGTGGTGGTGCAGCCGTTCACGCCGGACACGCCCGTGAGGGCAGTTCCGTCGAACGC
>CAFBPU010000006.1_pt1 | contig 66915 bp, 59 predicted proteins | sample 7269791 | NCBI WGS metagenome assembly CAFBPU01 (sample SAMEA6814154, study PRJEB35770) | freshwater metagenome | biome: Freshwater; feature: Freshwater reservoir; material: water | place: Czech Republic | collected 2017-06-27 | depth 30m m
CTACGTGTCGTGGAGGATGACTCCGCGGATGTTCTTGCCGTCCGCCAGATCCTGGTAGCCCTGCTCGACCTGGTCGAGCGTGTAGTGCGCGGTGATGAGTTCGTCGAGCTTGAGCGCACCGGCCTCATAGAGATCAAGCATGTGGAGGATGTCGTAGTTGGGGTTGCCTGAGCCGTACAGACTTCCCTGGATGCGACGTTCCATGCCGGTGAGTTCGATGCTGGAGATCTGGATGGTGTCCTTGTCGTGGTCCGCCCACGTGGTGATGACGAGAGTGCCACCCTTGCGCACGGTTGCCAGCGCTTCGTTCACCAACCTGCCGCGGATCAGGTCCACCGTGATCAGGCTCTTGTCGGCCCCGACGCCTCTGGTGAGCGACATCGCAAGTTCCAGGGCCTCCTGCGAATTCGACGCCACGTGCGTGGCCCCGAGCGCGCGCGCCGCTTCCCGCTTGTTTTCCAGGGGGTCGACGGCGATGACGTTCTTTGCTCCGGCGTATGCCGCACCTTGGACGGCGTTGATGCCGATCCCACCGATGCCGAAGACCACGATCGTGTCGCCCGGGTGGGTGTCGGCGGCGTACACCGCGGAACCCCAGCCCGTGGGCACACCGCAGGCGACGATCGCTGCGACCTCGAGTGGCACCTGGTGCGTGAAGGGAACCAGCGAGTACTCCGACACCGTCGCGATCTGGGAGAAGGTGGCCACAGTTCCGAGGGCGCCGTAGTCCTCGCCGTCCTTGTGGAAGACGAATCGCCCGCCCGGGAGGCTTCCGGTCTGGACCGATGCGCCGAGATCGCAGATGTTCGAGTGGCCCGTGGCGCACCAGCGGCAGTGGCCACATGCGGGGATGAACGAGGAGATGACCTGGTCGCCGACCTTGACGCGGGTCACGCCGTGACCGATCTCCTCGACGATCCCAGCGCCCTCGTGGCCACCGATGATGGGGAATCGCGGACGGACGTCACCGTGGCGCATGTGCTCGTCGGACTGGCACATGCCGGAGGCCACCCAGCGAACGAGTACCTCATTGGCCCCTGGGCGGTCGAGATCCAACTCGGTGACGTCCCATGGCTCGTGCTTTGCGTGCAACACGGCTGCCTTCGTCTTCATCCTGAACCTCCGAGTTATGCAACCGGGCCCTCGTCAGCCGTGGTCGCCAGCGATAAAAATCCCGTGAAGACTACGCCCGCGCAATTCAAAAGTGAAGGGTTTGGTTCTACTAATGACAGGTGCGAATTCAGGCGCCGTCGAGTTCGCTACGGGAGGCCAGGACGATGGTCCATTCCCCCTGCACGCAGACGTCACCGTTCTGGCGCACGATCTGGTAGCCGAACAGCACGATTCCGGCATGGCGCTTGGGTCGGGGTGTGCACTCGAGCACGGTGAGGCGCACCGAGATCGTGTCGCCGATCAGCACGGGAGTCTTGTACTCGGCCGTCTGCTTGGTCATGGCAAGGCCGGTGCCCGACCACAGGCCCATCCGCTCGTTGAGCCCGGATGCGATGGCCACGGCCATCAGCCCCGGGGGGAACCGGCCGCCGAAGATCCCGAAGTCACGGGCGAACTCGTTGTCGACATGCATGGGGTGCATGTCGCCGGTGAACATCGCCCACATGGTCACCTCGACATCGGTGATCGTGCGCCCCTGGGTGGTGAACTCGTCGCCGACGGAGAACTCCTCGAAGTACATCCCGGTGCGTGCGACTGCCTCTGGTGTCATCGTGGCTGATCCCTTGTCTTAAGTTCTGCGTGTTGGCTAGTGTTCCGGGTGGCAACATACAACCGTCTGTTTGAATTTTGTGGGCGCTGACCGCGTCACTTGCTCAGTTCGTCCCCGCGTGCTTGGTCTCGTTCAGGCCGCCGAACCCGAGATCGGAAGGAAGAGCTCATGGCCGGCAGGCTCGAGAACAAGGTCGCCTTCATCACCGGAGCCGCCCGCGGTCAAGGACGTGCACACGCAGTCGCGATGGCTCGTGAGGGCGCCGACATCATCGCCACTGACATCTGTGCGCCGATCGCGGGCGTGTTGTACGACCTCGGCACCCAGGACGAGCTCGACGAGACGGTTCGCCTGGTCGAGAAGGAGGGCCGCCGCGGCATCGCGATCAAGGCCGACGCGCGCAGCAGCGAGCAGATGCGCGCCGCGACTGCTCAGGGTGCGGCCGAGTTTGGCGGTATCGATATTGCCGTCATCAACCACGGCATCGTGATGTTCGGTACCTGGGAATCGATCACCGAGGCCGATTTCGACACCATGATCGAGACCGACCTCAGTTCTGTGTGGCGCGCCTCCGTCGCGGTGATTCCCTACCTGATCAAGCGCGGTGGCGGCTCCCTGATCCTCACCGCATCCTCGGCAGGCAAGGTGGCGTTCTACGGCATCCCGTCCTACGTCGTGGCCAAGCACGGAGTTGTCGGGATGACCAAGGCGCTCGCTGTCGAGCTCGCACCGCAGTGGATTCGGGTCAACGCGCTGTGCCCGGGCAACGTCGCCACTCCCATGTTCTTCAACTCCACCACCCTCGACGCCTATGCCGGTGGCCCGGGCGGCACGAAGGAACACGCGGTCTTCCCGGCGCAGGCGGCGAGTCTGCTGCCCCTTCCCTGGTTCGAGGCAGAGGCCGTCGCGAACTCCGCGGTCTTCCTCGCCTCCGACGAGGGTCGCTACATCACCGGCACCGACTTCTCGATCGACGCCGGCGTCGTCACCCAACCGCCGGGGATCCCGCCGATCGCCGCCACGAAGCTCGCCGAGCTGCAGGCCAGGATCGCCGAGCTCGAGTCGGCCCTCGGCTCTGCGGGCTAGCGCTGCGTCGGTGGCGAATTCCCTGAGTGGCGCCCGGATATGAGCGCCACATGACCGATATCGAGTTCATCGATCAGACCCTGCGCGACGGCCAGCAGAGCCTGTGGGGTCTGCGCATGCGCGCCTATCACGCGGCGGGGGCCTTGCCCCATATCGACCGTACGGGCTTCCAGGTCGTCGACCTCACCGGCGCGGGCATGTTCACGGTCCTGCTGCGTCTCCTGGGTGACGACCCGTGGGCCACCACCGACTTCATGATCAAGAATCTTCCGCGCAGTACGACGCGGTCTGCCATCCGCACGCTGTGCATCATCGGTTTCGGTTTCACCCCCGATTCCGTCATCGACCTCTGGACCCAGACCCTGGCCAAGCACGGGATCGGCAGTTTTTGGCTCTTCGACTGCCTGTACGACATGGCGGTGATGGAACGTGCGGCGCGGGTGGTCCACGACGCCGGTGCGGTTCCCGTGCCCGCGATCATGTACGGGCTCACCGGGGTCCACGACGATGCGTTCTTCGCCGAGCGGGCACGGCAGATGGCCACCTGGCCCGGGGTCACCTCGATCTACGTCGAGGACGCCGCGGGTGTTCTCAAGCCCGAACGTGCGCGCACTCTGCTACCCGCGATCCGTGCCGTCACGGGCACGATGCCCCTCGAGATCCACTGCCACAACACCACCGGCCTGGCCCAGCACAACTACATCGAGGCCATGAAGGCCGGTTTTACGGTGTTGCACACGGCATCGCGCCCGATGGCCAATGGGCCGTCGCTGCCCTCCACCGAGGCGATGGTCTCGATCGTCGAGCACATGGGGTTTCGCCACCGGCTCGACACCACGCAGTTCGCTCCGGTCGAAGAGAACTTCATCTGGGCCGCGAAGGATGCGGGCTACCCGCTCGGACGCATGGTCGAGTACGACCCGAGGATCTACGACCACCAACTCCCCGGCGGCATGACCGGGACGTTGAAGAACCAGCTCGCACTCAATGGCCTGAGCCACCGCTGGGACGACGTGCTCGCGGAGATACCACGCGTGCGAGCCGAACTCGGCAGCCCGATCATGGCCACCCCGTTCTCGCAGTTCGTGGGCATCCAGTCGGTGCTCAACATCGTCACCCCGGAGCGCTACTCGCTCGTGCCCGATGAGGTGATCCAGTACGCGATGGGCCACTTCGGGCCCGTGCCGAGTCCGATCCATCCCGATGTTCTCGACCGGATCATGGCCGCCCCGCGCGCCGCCGCTCTCGCCGGGTGGACCCGCCCTCAGCCCACCCTCAAGGAGATTCGCGCCCAGTTCCCCTCGGGGACGAGCGATGAAGAGCTGCTGCTGCGTTATATGACCTCCAACGAGGAGGTCGACACCATGCTGCGCGCCGGGCCGATCCGCACCGATCCTCGGCGGTCAAGCTCATCGATCCTGGCGAGCATCACGGAACTCGTGGCCGAGGCCAAGGGATCTCGTCCCGTGTCCGTCCGCAATGAGCACTTCGCCGTCCAGCTCGGGTCGCCGGTCAGCGCAGGACTAGGGGAAGGGTGACCGGTATGGATGCCGCGTCCATGTTGTACGAGGCCGACCGCGACCTCGAGCCGATTGCGGCCTTCGCGAGTTCGGCTCTGGTGAGCGACCCCTATGCGGTGCAAGCCGATTTCTTCTCGCGTCGCTCACAGCGCGTGGGCAGTGCCCCCGCGGGGTACAAGGTCGCACTCACCAGCCCGCAGGCCCAGGTAGCACTCGGGTCCACTGAGCCGGCTAGTGGGCGGTTCCTCGCTGTTGATGTCGTCCCCTCGGGTTCGACGATCGATCTCGCCGAGAGATTCTCGCCGATCCTGGAAGTCGAGCTCATCTTCCGTGTTCGCCAGGATCTGCCCCTGTTCGCGTCACTTGATCAGGTGGCCCAGGGGTGCGACGTGGCGGCGGGGCTCGAGTGCCCTGACAGCAGGTACCGCAACTGGTTCGGTGGTGAATTCGCCGCACTCGCCCTCAACGACCTCATCGCCGACAACTGCCTCGCGGGGTTCGTTGTCGTGGGCGAGACGTGGCTGCCTGCCTCGAGCCTCGACCTCCCCGCTGTCACCGCCTCCCTCGTTCACGACGACCAGGTGATCGCCAGCGGAGTGGCCACGGCAGTGATGGGGAACCCGCTGCTCGCGGTGGTCTGGCTCAGTGATCAACTCGCCAGGAACGGCGAGATCCTCACGGCCGGAACCGTCGTGTCCGCGGGCACCTTGACTGGGCCCGTGGTCGCCACTCGTGGCACCACCAGAAGTGAGTTCAGTGACGGGCTGGGCCAGGCATTGGTCCGATTCGTGTGATCACCATGGAGCTTCCGCCGCTCGCGCAACCACGTTCGGGAGATGAGATCTGATGGCAGGGCCTGCGCGACTTCGTAAGGTGCATTCGGTCGAGGAGATTCACGACATCGCCCGTCGTCGACTCCCGCGCACTGTGCACGACTTCATCGAGGGCGGCGCCGAGGATGAACTCACCATCGGGCGCAACCGCAAGGCCTTGCAGGACTTGAGATTCGCACCTCGCACGTTGGTCGATGTCTCCACGCGGAGCCAGGAAACCACCCTGCTCGGCACCCCGGTGAGCTCGCCGATCGTTCTTGCACCCGTCGGGCTGGCCGGACTCGCCCATCCCAGTGGTGAGGTCGCGGCGGCGCGAGCCGCCTCCGCTATGGGAGTGATCTCAACACTTAGTTCGTCAGCGTCGTGGAGTCTTGAGGATGTTGCTGGGTCGAGCACCGGCCCCAAGTGGTTCCAGCTCTACATCTGGCGCGACCGCGACCTCACCCGGCAGGTCATTGAGCGAGCGCGCGCGGCGGGCTACCTCGCGCTGTGTGTCACGGTCGATGTGCCGGTCAGCGCGCGGCGCCAGCGCGACCTGCGCAACGGGTTCGTGATTCCGCCGCGGCCTCGGCTGCGGCAAGCCGGCGATCTCGTGCGCAATGCGGGTTGGTTCGCCCGCCTTGCCAAGAGCGAGCTATCCGGTCACGGGCTGGGGATGGCCAATTTCACGGCAGAGCACCTCGGCGTGCGTGATCGACTCCACATGTTCGATCTTGTCAATGAACTCTTTGACCAGAGCGTCACCTGGGATGACGTCGCGTGGCTCAAGAGTGTGTGGGGCGGCCCCGTCGTGATCAAGGGCGTGATGACGTCCGAAGATGCCCGCCGGGCCGTCGATTCAGGTGCCGACGCGGTGTGGGTGTCCAACCACGGGGGGCGCCAGCTCGACGGGCTCAGTGGCACAGCCGAGGTACTGCCCGGTGTCGTGGCCGAGGTGGCCGGCCAGGCCGAGGTCTATCTTGACGGCGGTGTGCGCCGCGGCAGCGATGTCGTGAAGGCGTTGGCCCTCGGGGCCCGTGCCTGCATGATCGGCCGACCTTATGTCTACGGCCTCGCTGCCGGAGGGCAAGCAGGTGTCGAACGGGTACTCAGCCTGATGCGGACCGAGATCGACGTCGCGATGGCACTGCTGGGCCGGCCCACGCTGGAGTCACTCGACGAGACGGCCCTCACCTCGCACCGTTGACAGCGCCGATCGTGAGAACTCAGGCGGGCGAGGCGAGCTCGAACCAGAAGTCCGTGACCTGACCGATCGGATTGTCCGAGAAGCGCACCTGGATCGGTGTGCCCGTGGTGATCAGCTGCGTCGCCTTCGTGACGTCGGTGAGGTCGAGGCCCTTGAGGTAGCCAACGACCGCGGTGTCGGCGCCGTCGAGCCGGGCATACGCCAGCACATATGGCGGGTCCACGAGCATGCCCGGGAACGCCTCGTAGACGATCGTGAACATCTCCAGGACGCCGCGGTGACCCACCTCGACCCAGTCAGTGGTGGGCTCGTGGCAGCGATCGCAGAAGGATCGCGCGGGGAATAGGGCCCTCTCGCACGTCGGGCAGCGACGACCGAGCAGCTTCTTGTCCTTGAGCCCGGCCAGGAATGCGCCGACGGTCTGGCCGAGGGCGTGACGGTAGGACAAGTCCCAGGTCTGCTCGAAGAACGCCGGTGCGGACGAGGTCGCTGCGTTGTCGAACGGGGTCGTGGTCACGTTGCGATCTCCTCGAGATGATTGGCCAACACCATAGATGCGTAGAACTGGTGGTCGCCGCCGATGGCTGTTGCCAGCCCGACGTTGGCGCCCTCGACCTGCCGCGCATCTGCGCGTCCGGTGACTTGGAGTGCGACCTCGGCGGCTCTGACCAGGCCGGTGACGGCGATGGGATTGGTGCAGAGGGTGCCGCCGGAGGGGTTCACCACGGTCGTGCCGCTTCCCAGGGCGAACTCCCCGTCGGCGATGCGCCGGAATGACTCACCAGGCGCGCACAGCCCGGCCGCCTCGATGACGTGCATCTCGACGGAGGAGAACGGGGCGTAGAGCTCGGCCACGTCGAGCTGCGCCGAGGGGTCAGTGATCCCGGCCTGCGCGTAGGCACGCGAGATCGCGATCGCGAGGGCTTCTGCGTCGGCGTGGTCTCCGACGGCGCGGGGGCCGACTCGATCACCCATCCAGAATGTCTCGCTGTTCTGGCCGATTCCGCGGATCCATGCGACGGGTCGGCCTGAGCGTTTCGCGCGTTCCTCGCTCATCAACACGACCGCGGCCGCGCCCGTGGAGGAGGGACACAGATCGCCCAGCTTGAGGGGCCAGGAGATGAGTCGGGTGGCGAGAACGTCGTCTTCGGTGATCTCCGCTCGCAGGTGCGCGTTGGGGTTTCGTGATGCGTGCCTGCGGTTCTTGACGGTGATGCGTGCCATGTCACGTTCGTCGGCCCCGTACTTCGCGTTGTAGCGCTGGGCCGACATCGCGAGCATCGTGATTGTGTTCAGCGGGTAGAGACGTTCGTAGGCCACGTCCCACATCTTGTTCAGGACCGACTGTGCGGAGTTCGACTCCGACACCCGGTCGGCTCCGGCCACCAGGACCACGTCGAACATGCCCGAGGCCACGTGCATGTAGCCCGCCTGCACTGCACTGAGCCCGGTGGCTCCGCCGGTGTTCACGCGCATGAATGGCTTGCCGTGTGCGCCCAGGGCCTCGACGCACCAACGCTCGCCATTGCCCACGCCGATCAGCGCATCAGGTGCGAGCGGGAAGACCACGGCGTCGATGTCGGCCATCGTGACCCCGGCGTCGGCGAGGGCGAGTGTTGCGCCCTCGCGAACGAGTTCGGGGTACACGACATCGGTTCGTGTCTTGACGAACGGTGTCTGGCCGGTACCGACGATGCCGACGTTGCGCATCAGGACACTCCCTCGGGGTCGGAGGTGAACAGGACCACGGTCGCGGATTGACCCGCGAACCCGTTGAGCGCGGCGCCCACGGCACTGCGCGGACGGGGAGTGAGCTGGACGGCCCCTGCATTGCCACGGATCTGCTGCGCGGCGGACAGCAGGCGCATGAACCCGGCGGCATTGCCGGGGTTGGCGGGAAGGTTGCCTCCCGAAGGATTGACCACAGGTGCTCCGTCGGGCGTAGCAGAACCGCGGGCTGCCACGGTGGCGCCAAGGCCGGGGCCGGCCAGGCCTAGCGCCTCACATGCGGCGAAACTACCGATGGAACTGATCTCTTGGACTTCGACGAGATCGACGTTGTGCGCTCGACCGTCACCGAGCGCCATCACCGCGGCCTCCTCGAGTGCCGCGAACGTGGAGAGGTCGCGGTCAGCAAGCTCATAGGACGAACTGATCCAGCCGACGCCGTTGACCCACGCGGGAGTGTGGGCGTTGGTGACCTCGCCTGGGGCGGCAAGGACGACCGCGGCCGCGAGATCGCAGCCGCGCGGCAAATCATGCACGGCGAGCGGCCACGCGACCATCGCGTCTCCGTCGCTCACCGGGGTGGTACCGACCGCCGCGGTGGCGGCACTCTCGCGTGCCGCGCGCACGGCGGCTACGTCGGCGGGGTCGAGCGCGTACTTCGCGCAGTAGGCGCTGGCCTGCAGCCCGGCGGCCGCGGGGGTTGTCATACCCAACGGGCGCAGCAGGAATGGCTCGGCCGAAAGCCTGTCGGCGTGGGATGGGTCGGTGCCTTCGGACTCTTTGCTCCAGACCACCACGAGGATCCGGCGAGCCTGCCCCGCGAGGATCCTCAGACATGCGTAGGCGAAGGCGTGCTCGCCCGCGGACGCGATCGTGGTGACATCGCGACCGACTCCGCCTGCGGCGCCGTTGGTCACCATGCTCTCGATGACACGGCCTTCGACCTGGTCGGACGTCGACAGCACGACGGCATCGATGTCCTCAATCGTGAGGTTCGCATCGAGAAGTGCGCCCCGCGCAGCCTCGAAGATCATCTCTTCGAGGCTCTGGTCGAAGACCTGGCGACGCACGGGTGTGTGGAAGGCGCCGATGACGGCTGGTCCTCCGTCGAGCATCAGGTGCCCTTCTTGGTAGTGGTGTTCTCCGCCGAATCCCGAAGGGCGCGTCGGCTGAGCTTGCCGGTATCAGTCTTTGCCAACTCGTCCACGACGATGATTCTCGCAGGGACCTTGTAACTGGCCAGACCAGTGCGGCAGTAGGTAATCAACGCGTCAGCATCGATTGTGGCGCCCGGGCGGGGAACGACGAAGGCCACGACGATCTCGCCCTTGAGTCGATCAGTGGCACCCACCACGGCAACCTGGTCGACGCTGTCATGGGTGACCAGGAACTCCTCGACGTCGGCGGGTGCGACATTAATGCCCGAAGTCTTGATGATATCCGAGGCTCGGGCGGCGAAATGTATCCAGCCGTGGTCGTCGAGGTATCCGAGGTCGCCCGTCTTGTAGTAGCCGTCCGCAGTGAACGAAGTGCGGGCGTGATCGCCGAGGTATCCGGGCGTGACGTAGCCGGTCACCTCGATCTCGCCCACATCCCCGGTGCTGAGCGGGGTGCGCGTCTCGGGATCGACGATCCTCACCGTGACACCCGGAAGCGGAGGCCCCTGGCCGTGGCTGCGGTGCTCCAGCGCCATGTCGTGGGGTGTGACGCAGCAGTTGCCGTACACCTCGGTGGCGCCGTAGACATTGCAGATGCCCTCGATGCCCAGATCCTGCGCGGCCATGAGGAGATCGTCGGCGGATCCGATCATGGCCCCGGTGCGCAACGATCGAATCCGGGAGGAGTCCGACCCCAACTTCTCGTGGAGCGCGTAGATCAAGGTCGGCAGCAGATACGCAGCGGTGCAGGCCTCGCGTTCGATGACGTCGATGGCCGCCGTCACGTCGAACTGCTCCTGGAGCACGAGAGTTGCTCCGTGCGTGAACGTGGCCATCAGTGCATTGGCACATCCGAAGCTCCAGAACAGCGGTGAGCTCAGCCACACGCGGTCCTGCTCGGTGAGGCCGAGGCGTCCGCCGATATTGAATCCGTTCTCGATCATCCCGTGATGAAGAAGCGGAACGGCTTTCGGGCGCGCGGTCGAACCGGAGGTGTACAGCACCACCGCGGCTGCTGCGGCCGACTCGAGTCCTTCGTCGCCTGGCACCGGACCGTCGGCGAGGCCTTGTGTCACCCAGTCCGGGTAGGGGATCACCCCCCGCGGTCGCGCATCGGGGGAGTCCAGCCCGTCATCAAGCATGACGACCGCGCGCAGTGACGGGAAGCGCGCGCTCTGCCAGGAACCGGGTGCAGCGGAGGCGATGTCGGGGACTGTTGCGAGAAGGTCATCGACGAAACGTCGACGCCCGTGCGAGGCCATGAGCACCAGCACTGCGCAGTCGGCTTCCTCGACGAGAAGTTCGAACTCGCGCGGCGCAACCCAGGTATTGATGGCATGGACGGTCGCCCCCACCTCGGCAGCGCCGAAGAGGGTCTCGAGCCATTCGATCCGATTGCTCATGAGCAGCCCGACGCGGTCGCCGCGTCGCACTCCGAGCGAGCGGAGAGCGGTGGCGACGGCAAGCGCCCTTGTGTGCAGTGCGCCGAACGTCGTGGCACCGTCCGCATGCACGACCGCGGTGGCGTCGCCGCGACGCTCGGCGAGCTCGCCGAGAAGATCACTGAGGGTGCGGCTGCGCGGTCGAATGAACGGCGCCCTGGTGACGTCGTTGCTCACGCGCAGTGCCTCCCAATCCTCTGGAGATCGATCGCTTTCACCACGTCCACGGCGAATGCGCGGACACCCACACTATTTACTCCCACAGTGGGAAGCGAGGTTCCTGTGAGACTCACCCGAATGTCACACCGAACTTCACGTGGCCGGGTGTTGCCGAGCGCGCCGCCTCGATCGCCGAGGTGAGCTCGGCCAGCGGCCACAACTTCGTCGTGATCAGCCCGGTGTCGAAGGCTCCGGTGCGAATCGCCTCCAATGCCTCGCGGAAGGACGCGTGACCGGGCTCGGCCTGCGCATCCCAGCAGAAGTCGACCTGGGGCTTGCGGCGGAAGAGCACCTCGAAGGGGATCGTCATCTCGGCGCCTTCGGGCATCCCGAACATGCCGATTCGCCCCTCGATCTGGACGCAGTGGATTGCCTGGACGCGGGTGACGTCCTTGCCCGCCGCGTCGATGACCAGGGCCGCGCCGCCGTCGGTGATCTCGTTCACCACATCGATGACAGCGTCGCCCTCGGCAATCACCGTGACCGTGGCGCCCATACGCGTCGCGATTTCGAGACGCTCCGGGTGAGGGTCGGAGACGATGATGGTGTCGAATCCGGCGCGAGCACACAGCCAGGTGAAGTACAGCCCCACCGGGCCAGATCCGAGGATCACCGCGGCACCCGTGCCGGGCCCACTCCAGAATCGCTTCATGCCGAAGATCACGGTGCCCAATTGCTGGGCGATGATCGCAACGGCGGGTTCGGTGCCGGGGGGCAGCAAGATCACCAGTGAGCTCGGGAGGAGTTGGTACTCGGCGAACCCGGCGGCGTAGATCATGTTGGGCACGGCGAGGACTAGGTCGCCCACGGCGAACGCGGGGTCCGAGCTCTCGGTGACAACGGACACCGACTCGTGTCCGGGGTATCCGGGCCGTTGGGGTTCGGACAGGCCGAGGTCGTACACGGCGTGAACATCGCTGCCGCACACGGTCGATACCAGGTTGCGGATCAGGACGAATCCCGGTTCGGTCACCGACGGAATCTCGATTTCGGTGGTGACGAACTCTCCTGAGCGCATCAGCAGCCCAGCCTCCACGGCATCTCCTTAGTCAGTTAGAACGACGTGCGGACCACGCGAGGGATCTCTCAGCGCTCAAAGGCTCCGGCGAGCCAGGAGGCGAGGACGTTCTGGGTGATGTGGCAGTCGACGAGGAGGGGGCCCTCGCACGCGGCGAACCGGTCGCTGATCGCGGCGAGCCCAGCCACATCGAGCACGGTCATCGACGGGATCCCGAACGTCTCGCCGAGGGTCTCGAATGAGGGATTGTCGAAGGTGGCTGCCACTATCGGCAGGTTCCACTGGCGCAGCATCTGCAACTCGGAGCCGTAGGCCCCGTCGTTCATCACGATGATGATCATTCGCGGCTGAAGGCGCGCCACCGTGTCGAGATCGGGCAGGCTCATCATGAGCCCGCCGTCACCGACGAAGAACACGGTGGTGAGATCGGGTCGCGCGAGCGAGGCGCCGATCGCGACGCCGATTCCGCTTCCGACGGCGCCGAAGTCGACCACGGGGAAATACCGGGCTTCCGCGCCCGTCGCCAGGAACGTGCTGGAGAAGCCGAAGAAGTGGCCCACATCAGTGACGATCTGACGATTGTGGGGGAGTACATCGCCCAGCGTGACCATCACCGAGCGAGGGTCCATCGCCTCAGGCTCACTGTTGTCGGTGAACTCCTGCTCGACGGAGAACTCCCGCAGCAACGTGGTGATCGCCTCGGTGCGGAAGGCTTCTCTACTCTCGCCGAGCGCGGTCACTGCCTCGAGGAGTTGGGCCGCGATCGCCGTCGCATCGCCCTCGAGGTCGACGTCGGCTCGGCGCCGGTTGGCGCCGGGTGCCACATCGACATCACAGCGAATAAGAGTGACGCGGTCGGAGAACAGCGAGCCCTTGAGGGTCGTGAAGTCATTGAGACTGGCACCAAGTGTCAGGACGACGTCGGCGGTGTTGATAAGCGAGATCCCTTGGTTGGTACCGAGGGAGCCCGCGATGCCGATGTCGTAGGGATCGTCCCGGAAAAGGCCCTTGGCCGGCAGGGTGGTGGCCATGAGTGCGCCGACATGCTCGCCTAGCCGCCGCAGAGTCTCGCCAGCGCCCGATCGCATGGCGCCTCGACCGGCGACGATGAGAGGTCGGTGCGCGCCCATGAGAAGTGCAGCAACCGCGGCGATGCCCTCGGCCGAGGCGCCGCGCGGCTCGGGCGCGGAGTCGTCGGTGTCTTCGCGCTCGACGTCGACATCCCAGGGCTCCCATTCACGGGTCTGGTGGTCGAGCGGGAAGTTAACCGCGACCGGGGCCGACAGCGCGCGTGCCATGGCGAAGGCCTTGCGCACGTCGGTGTGGATGGTCGTCGGATCGTTCGCCCAGATCACTGGCACACCGGCCGCACCGAGCATGGCGTCGTGGTCGATGTCCTGCGGCCAACCGCGTTGAACTTCGGCGACATCGCCGAGGAGGAGGACTAGGGGAGAACGTGCCTTGCGCGCGGTCACGAGGGCCGTCATGGCGTTGGTGAGGCCGGGCCCTTGGGTGACTGTGCAGACACCGACGTTGCCGGTGGCGCGTGCGTAGCCATCGGCCATGCCGATACCGCCCGCTTCGTGGCGGGAGGTGTGGAAGGGGATGTCGAGCTCGCTCGTGAGGTAGGTGATGAGCGTCATGTTGCCATCGCCCATAAGCCCGAAGACGCGATCGACGCCTTCCTCAGCAACGATGTTGCATGCGACCTCGGTAAGTCTCATCACGCACCCTTTTACGACGAAGTAGCAGCCCTGTGAACCTACTGACAGGCTCCTCAATCGTCAAGGACCAGAGGGGGTTTTGGCCACTCCGCGTTGTTGTCGTGCGGGCGTGCGAACACTAGCCTGGGGTCCATGTCACTCGGTGTCGAACGTCCGATGATCTGGCTACCTGAATCGTTAGATTCCTATGGCCTCGTAGACATCGCGGATGTGGTCGAGTCCGACGTCTTCGATGGCATCACGAGCGCACCGAGTTCGCTCGAGCAGGTGAGTTTCTACGTCATTCCGCTGCTTCGGGGCGCCGAGCCGTTGAGGTTGATGGCTCGCATGCCGGCTTTGGAGGTCGTGCAGGCGCAGTCGTCCGGCGTAGATGCGATCGTGCCCCTCCTGCCAGCCGGAGTGACCCTGTGCAATGCGCGCAGCGTCCACGACTCGGCGACCGCGGAGATGGCCGTCACCTTGGTGCTCGCGCAGTTGCGCGGTATCCCCGACTACGTGCTGGATCCGGGATTCTGGCCAGCACCTGACGACCTCCGACCCACCCTTGCCGACGCCACTGTGCTCATACTGGGATATGGGGCGATTGGCGTCGCTGTTGCTCGGCGCCTCTCCGGATTCGAGTGCGAGGTGATCGCGGTGGGTCGTACCGAGCGACCAGGGGTTGAGCCTGTCTCGGCTCTTGCGAGGCTCCTGCCGCGTGCTGATGTCGTGATCGTGACCGTGCCACTGACCTCCGAGACCGACGCCATGGTCGACGCTGCTTTCCTAGCCCAGATGCGCGATGGGGCCCTGCTGGTGAATGTGGGGCGCGGGCCCGTCGTCCGCACCGACGACTTGCTCGCCGAGGTTGCCAGCGGCCGGCTATGTGCCGCACTCGATGTCACAGACCCCGAGCCGCTTGCGGCCGACCACCCGATGCGGTCTATGGCCAACGTGCTGATCACCCCCCATGCTGCAGGACGTACCACTGTGCTGGCACCACGACTAAAATCCCTTGTGGCAGAGCAGGTTCGGCGATACGTCCGCGGTGATTCTCTGCTCAATATTGTGGCAGGTGACTATTAGCATCCGGGGCAGCGCGGCGGACGTGAACGTGCCGCGAGCCCGGTTCAGCATCATCCACCCCCAGGCATTTCCCGGCGCAGACCCACGCGAGCTGCTCTCCACCGTGCACCGGCTCATCGGCGACTACCCGCTTGCGGTCCTCGAGATCACGAGCATCCCCGAGGCCGCCACTCGACATGCGGTGCGCCGCGCTATGGAGGCATCGTCGACAGGATGCGTCTTCCTGTCCGGGTTACCGATCATGCGGGCCGGGGCGAGCCTGTGCGCCGAGGGCGAGGCGCGCGAGCGGGCGGTGACACTCGCCGCATCCCTCGTGCGCGAGGCTGCCGACCTCGGCGCCGAAGCCTTCGTGATGGTCAGTGGCGCCGATCCCGGTGCCGCAGGCCGCGGGCGTGCCATCGCCAATCTGCTTGAGTCGCTCGCGCAGATTCACGAGCACGTCGCGCGCACGGGGCACCCCATGACATTGCGGCTGGAGCCAACCGATCGCGAGATGCACTGGCGCCAGCTACTGGGGCCCACATCTGATGCGCTGGGCGTGGTGAGTGCCATGGCCGCGCGCGGGCTGGTGGTCGATCTCAATATCGACGTCAGTCATATTTTGCAGTTAGGCGAAGATATCGGTGGCACTCTGGGCATTGCCGCGTCGAATTCGCGCCATGTGCATCTGTCCAACTGCGTCATCGGATCCGGAGAGGATCCGCTCTTTGGTGATCACCATCCCCCGTTCGGACACCCGGGGTCGGAGACAGGGCCCAGTGAACTCGTGAGGATCCTGCACGCCCTTCACTATCACGGGTTCCTGAGTGCGGATGATCCCTCGGTGATAGGGATAGAGGTCGTCCCCCTTGCGGGGGACGACCCCTGGGCCACCCTCGACCAAGCCACATCCGATGTTGCACTCGCGTGGCACTCGGCGTTCGCCGTTGCGCTTCAGCGCTGACGACCTCGCCCCGGGCGGCGATCAGCGCGTGCCTTATCCGACCTTCGCCGGCTCGGCGGCGCCAGCATCAGCGGAACCCTCCGAGATTTGCTTCTTCAACGCGCGCTTCCCACCGCGTCCGCCATGGGTCAGCGCGACGGCGAGGATGAGCAGCGCACCGGAGAAGATGTTCGGGGTCCACGTCGGCGCACCGATGAGGATGAGCCCGACATTTCCGGTTCCGAGCAGCAGGACCGCAACCGCCGCTCCCCACGGGTTGAAGCGCCCGTTGCGGAACTGCGTGGCACCCAAGAACACAGCGGCGAACGCGGGTAGAAGATATTCGGGACCGACTGTGGGGTCGCCAGCGCCGACAGCCGCCGCCGCTAGCGTGCCGGCCAGCCCAGCCAGGGCTGAGGAGGCCAGCAGGCTGCCAGCTCGCATCCGATCTACTCGGATTCCGCTGAGCCGGGCAACCTCTTCCTCGTAGCCGATGGCGTAAAGACGACGCCCGTAGCCCGTGCGCTCCAGTAGATAGGCGATCACCAGTATGGCGATCAGGAGCAGCCCGACCGGCATGGTCAGACCGATAATGTTGTGGATCCCCAACCATGTGCCGTAGTCGCCGAACACCTCGAACGCGATCACATTGTCACCCGAGAGCGCGACGACGGCGGCGGTGACGATACTGCTGGTGGCCAAGGTCCCGATGAAGGAGTCGACCCTCAACACCAGCAGGACGACGCTGTTCAGCACACCTACGATGAGCGCGGCTGCGACCCCGGCGAGGACCGCGACGAAGACGTTAGTGGTGACATTTACTAGGACCCATGCGGCCGTCATGCTGGAGAGACCAAGGACCGCGCCGACCGAGAGGTCGTACAGGCCTGCCGCAAGGGGGAGGAGTAGACCCATCGCCACCAGGCCAGTGATGGCGTACTGGTTGAGCACTTGGGTGAACGTGGCGTACTCGTAGAAGGTGGAATTCACGAGGGAGAAGAATGCAATCAGGACGATCCAGACATAGATCGCTCCGATTTTACGAACCCCCAGCGATCCCTTCACGCGCGCAGCAACACTCGACATTACTTCGTGCCTCCAGTGCTAGACGTCATGGTCGTGGCCTCTCCTATGTTCTGGTTCATGGCGAGCAACAGAGATGATTCGGTGAATTCGTCGCGGCCTCGCACCAGTTCCTGCGACACACGGCCTTCGTGAAGGATGAGTACACGGTCAGCGACGGCGAGCACATCGCCGACCTCCGAGGTGGTCACCAGCAAGGTTCGTCCTTCACCCACGATCTGACGCAATTCGGTGAGCAGCTTGTGTGCTGCTCCCACGTCGACGCCGGCGGTGGGCTCATCGATGAACAAGGTGGTGGGATCAGCCTGCAGCCACTTGGCGAGGATGACCTTCTGCCGGTTTCCGCCGCTGAGGTTGCGCGTGCCGTACTCAGGGTCGGCCGGCAGGATCTCGAGCCGCGACGCCCACCGTTCGACCATCGAGGTCTCGGCCTTGCGATCCAATTGGCGGAACCCGAGTCGCAGCTGGTCGAGCGACACCAGTGAGAGGTTCTCCCTCATGGTGAACTCTTTCACCGAACTGCCCGGCATGCGGTTGCCGGGCACCAGCGCGATCTTCTGCTCGTGCCAGGTCAGCGGCGAGAGAGCATCGATGGCCGCGCCGTTCAACGTCATGGAGGTTGAGAGTGACGGGGTACTGCCCGCCAGGGCGTAGATCAGTTCCTCGCGACCTGAGCCCGACAGGCCCATGACACAGACGCACTCGCCGGGGTAGAGGTCGAGGTCGACACCGCGTAGCAGGCTCGAGCGCAGCCCTCGCACAGTGAGTCGGGCCGAGCTTGCCCCGCCTTGGGCCTGGAGTCGTGATACCGCGAACGCGTCGAGGTTCGGGGTCTCGTCGCTGACGAGGTGCTCGCCGAGCATGGCGGTGAGCAGGGATTCGTATGACGCCTTGCGGTCGAAGAAGGTGTTGACGAGTTCACCGTTGCGCAGCACCGAGATGGACGTCGCGAGCTCAATGACATCGCGCAGGTTGTGCGAGACGTAGATGACGCCGATCCCGGATTCGGCGAGAGCGCGGATGACTCCGAAGAGCACCTCGACCTCGGGGCCCTCGAGCGCCGTGGTCGGCTCGTCAAGGACGAGGAAACGCGCGGGGCTGCCGCCGCCATCGCCGACCTCGACTGCGCGGGCGATCGCGATCAGGCTGCGCTGCACCGCCGAGAGCTTTCCCACCGCGACATCGAGCGGTACCTCACTGCCGAAGCCGTCGATCACAGACTGAAGGCGCAGCGCCTGCTTCTTCCAATCGATGGATCGACCGGACTGTTGGGAGAAGACCCCGCCGATGCCGAGGTTCTCCATCGCGGTGAACTCGGAGATCAGGCCGAGGTCCTGGTGGACGAAGCGGATGCCAAGATCGCGGATCGCGGCCGGGCCCGCGTTGTTGATAGGCCGACCGTCGAGTGTGACTTCTCCCGCGCTGGCGTCGTGGTACCCGGCGAGGATCTTGATCAGGGTGGATTTGCCGGACCCGTTGTGCCCCACGAGACCGTGGATGCGTCCGGGCTCGAAGGTGATCGAGACATCCTCGAGAACCCATTTCCCGTCGAATTGCTTGCCGAGCCCGTTCACGGCCAGAACCATCGGTGCTCCTTGGGGCTTTGCTCACATGAGCATCAAACAGAAAACTGGCCGGTGTCCGATCTGCACCGAACACCGGCCAGTCACTACTGCCTCACGAACAATGTCGTGAGTTCGAACGAGCTAGCCTCGATGGCTAGTTACATCTTCCAGGCTGCGTTGAACAGGGCCTGGTAGTCCTTCACCATCGGCAGGTATCCGTTCGCCGGGGGAAGTTCGACGTTCTTGGGCGTGATGATCCAGCTCGGGAAGTCGACAGCCTGGTAGTTGTCGCCGATGAGGGCGTCAGCACCCTGAAGCGTCGCGAACAGGATGGTGGTGTCCATCAACATGATCTCGATGTTGGGGTCGTAGGTGGCCGCGAACATCTCGCCATCCTTGAGGTACTGAGCCTGGACGGCGCCAACACCTGCGGCCATAACCTTGACCTTGCCGTCGAGACCGGCCTGCTTGAGAGCCTGCGGGAAGCCATCGATGACGTCGGCGAAGTCTCCCACCACGTAGTTGATCTCAGGGTGCGACCGGAGGAACGAGACGAAAAGACCAGGAGTGGCGGTGCCCAGCTGGGCCAGGGTCATGTCGAAGTCGAAGTTGGTGCATGAGTTACATGCCCCGGGGGCGTCGAGGATGTCCTTGATGCCAGCGCGGGCGTACTTGTACAGCATCGACACCTCCTTGGTGCCGACGTACGCGACGTGAGCGTCCTTGCCGCCTGCGTCGGCAAGGATGATGCTGCCGAGCACGTGGCCGTTGGAGATCGCGGCACTCTTACCGAACACGAATGCCGTGATGCCGTCGATGGTGCCGTCGACGCCCGCGTACTGCATGACGACGGGGATCTTGAGGTCCTTGAGCGCCTTGAGCTGCTTGGTGACCAGAGTCGGGTCCCAGCCACCGGTGCCGATGACGGCGGACGGCTTGTCACGGATCGCCTGGTCGTAGGCGGCGGTGAGCGTCTTGACGCTGCCGCCGGCGTCGAGGAGCTTGACCTTCCAGCCGAGGGGCGCGACGCCGACCTCGACGATGTGGGCGAACTCCTGGCAGGAGGGAACGCCGCAGGCGATGACGTCGATGGTGCCGCCCGGTGCGGGCTTGGTGTTGAGCTGCGGGATGGTCAGCGTGGTCGGCTGAACCGAATTATCGGCGACCACTTTCTGAGCCGCGGCGAGGGCCGCGGCGAAGGTGTCGGTGGAGGGTGCGGCGCTGGAGGTCTCGGGTGCGGCGCTGGAGGTCTCGGGTGCGGCGCTGGAGGTCTCGGGAGCCGCCGGTGTGGAGGAACTACAGGCCGCGAGCGCGAGGGCAGCCGCTCCGATGATCGCGGGAAGCGCCACTCGTGAGTAGGCCCTCCGCTTACTTGTCTTGTCGTCCGACTTCAGGAATGCCATGACTTCTCTCCTCATGCAGGGGTATCTGGACATCGATCAGTGGTGCACGCACGCAGATGAAGACCCGGTGAGGTTCTGGTGAGGTGGAGGATCCCGACGTGATCTCACCGGACAGACCGGAGGCTCCCGGTCCTAGCACGTGGTCGACGAAAGCTTCGAGCGTCACGCCCGCACTCCAAGAAGTGAAGACGCTGATGTTCGCGAACGATAGGAAAGTTACGGAATGGACCTATCATTAGTCAAGGGTTGCAATCCAACCGTTACCAAGCCTGTATCTGCCCCGTGTCGGCGCGAGAACGCACCCGATCGGGGCGGCTCCGATGACGTCGTCCGCCACGCCAGGTGTGCATGCGAAGGGACCCCTCATGAACGGTGAGTTTCACGGCCGGACCGCCATCGTCACCGGAGCAGCCTCCGGAATCGGACGTGCGGCATCCCTCGCGTTGGCGGCCCAAGGAGCCAACGTCGTCCTCACCGATGTCAACGCCGATGCCCTCGACGCGGTCGCAACGTCGATCTCCGAATCTGGTGGTGCCGCACTTGCCGTTGTTGCGAACGTCGCCAAACACGAGGATGTCAAGAACGTCGTCGACCAGGCCATGGGACGATTCGGGGCGCTGCACCTCGCCTTCAACAATGCGGGCATCGGTGGCCCGCTCGGCCCCACCCATGAGATCGACATCGAGGCCTACCTCACCCTCATGGATATCAACCTCCATTCGGTCTTCTACGGCATGCGCTACCAGGTGCCGGCGATCATTGCCTCGGGTGGCGGTGCGATCGTGAACACGTCCTCGATCCTGGGCACCGTCGGCGACGCGAATGCAGTGGCATACGTCGCGGCCAAGCACGGCGTCGCCGGAATGACCAAGGCTGCAGCCCTGGACTACGCAGCCCAGGGGGTGCGCATCAACTCGGTTCACCCGGGTTACGTCGACACGCCCCTGCTGAAGAATCTTCCGGATGGCGCTTACGAAGGTCTCGTCGGACTCCATCCGATGGGTCGGCTCGGGACACCCAGTGACATAGCCGAGACGGTGCTCTTCCTGCTCTCCGACCGTGCGGCATTCATCACTGGAGCCCAGTTCAGCGTGGACGGCGGCTACACCGCGCACTAGCGGTCACATCCCGATATGTCGGCGAGCGTGCGTCGATCCCGCGGACGTCCCGGGCGCTGACTGATTCGTTTGGCCGAACTGTTGACCATTGCCGCGCGAGGCTGGAAACATGACGGATCACCCGCCGCGCGATGGCGGCTAGCGGGCGCGATCGTCGCGACCCTCGCCAAGGCCGGAGGCCCAGTTTCAGATGTCTTCGACAGTCACAGTTGCGTGCGGTGCGGGATTCGCTGGCGATCGGATGGAGCCTGCGGTCGACTTCGCAACCGCTGAGGGCATCGACGCCATCGTGCTCGAGTGTCTCGCGGAGCGCACGATGATCGCGGGTCTCCTTGAGCGCGAAAAGAACCCGAGCCTCGGTTACGACGCCCGGTTGCGCCCTCGTCTTTCCCCCATCCTTCCGCTCACTTTCCCGCGTCGACGCGCTGTGATCACCAACCTCGGGTCGGCGAACCCGTCGGCGGCCGCGGCTGAGGTCGCCCGTCTGGCAGGTGAGATGGGCCTCGCGGGATTGCGCGTAGCCGCCGTACTCGGTGATGACATCGTCGATCGGGAGTCACACGTCGAGTGGCAGGACGACTCGGTGCTCGAGGACGGTGGCCGATGGCTCGGGGTACATGCTTATCTCGGTGTCGACCCGATCGCAGAGGCTCTTCGCCAAGGTGCGGACGTCGTCATCACCGGGCGCACCACGGATTCCTCGCTGTTCGCGGCTCCGGTCGTGGCCGCGTTCGGTGAGGGCGCACTCGCTGGCGCTCTCACCGTGGGGCACCTGCTCGAGTGCAGTGGTCAACTCACCGGAGGAAATGTCGCCGATTCACGAGAGTCGGGGCTGACCGCGGCCGAGTATGCCGATCTGGGGTTCCCCTGGGCTCGGGTCAGCGCAGACGGCTCCGCTGAGTTCGGCGTGCTCGACGGCAAGCCAGCACGGCTCGACCCGCTCGGGGCCACATTGCAGTTGTTCTACGAGGTACACGATCCGCACGCCTATCTGACGCCCGATGCCATCCTTGATTTCACCGGTATCGCCTTTGATCCGCTGGCTCCCAACCGGATCCGCATGTCAGGGGCGCGCTCCTCCGGCATTCCCGAACGGCTGAAGGCAGTGGGCTTCCGGCAGGCCCCCGGCTGCATCGCCGACCTCGAGATCTCCTACGCGGGCCATGGGTGCCGGGAGCGGGTACTCATTGCTGCCGAGACGATGAGGATCAGGCTCGAGGCGATCCCCGGGGTCAGCCGATTCAATCTTGACTTCGTCGGTATCAACTCGGTTCTGGGCCTCGGGGTCGACATCCCGTGGGAGGGATCTGAGGTGCGGCTCCACGTCGGTGCCGTATGCGACTCCGACGCCACCGCCCGATCGGTCGAGGACGAGATCTACGCGCTGACCCTCAGCGGGCCAGCCGGAGGTTGCGGGATTCGCTCCGAGCGACGAGCGCACCTCTCGGTCGAGAGCGGGCTCATTGCTCGCGATCAGGTCACGACCTCGTTGGGCTGGTACACCGCATGAAGATTCGAGAATTGGCCGCGGCCCGAGCCGGCGACAAGGGGAGCACCCTCGACATCACCCTCGTGGCTTTCAACCAGCAGGCGTACGACACCCTGGTCGAGGCACTCACTGAGGAGTACGTGGGGCAATTGATGCGCCGATCGGTGCCCGGGCCTGTCACCCGCCATCTCGTGCCCGGCCTGCTGGCGATCAAGTACGTGATGCCTGAGGCGCTCGAAGGCGGCATTTACGCCTCCGTGCGGGCGGGGATTCACTGGCAGAAGGCAGCAATTTGGCTGCTGCTCGATGAGGAAGTACCGCAGTGAGCGGCCAGACGCCCATCGTCTGCGTCCGTCCGCCGTCGTGGATCACCCCAGGTGTCAGTCCGCTCATGGACCTGCTCGCCTGGGTACGAATGGCAGAGGAACTCGGCCTCGACGGAATTTTCGTCGGAGATCGCATGCTCTCCGAAGCCGCCCAGGACGGTAAGAAGGTCTACGGCGCCTCGATGCTCGACCCGATCGTCGTGCTCTCGGCCATCGCAGCCAGCACCAGCCGCGTGCTACTCGGCCCGCTGGTGATGGTGCTTCCCTTCCGCCACCCGGTACAGCTCGCAAAGTCGATTGCCTCGCTCGATGCGGCCTCCGGTGGTCGCGTCATCCTCGGCGCAGGCCTGGGCTGGTTGGCGAAGGAGTTCACCACTCTGGGCATCCCGATGGTCGAGCGGGCGGCGAGGTTCGAAGAAATGATCACGATCATGCGCCAGCTGTGGAAGGGATCCAACGTGAGCTACGAGGGGCGGTTCTGGACACTCGAGGATGTCGCGATCTCCCCTGTCCCGGTGAACGGGCCGCCCCCGATCTGGATGGCTTCCTTCGCCCCGAGCCAGTCCTTGGAGTGGCCCGATGGATGGCCCAAGCCTGCGCTCACCCAGTTCGACCGGGTCGGCCGTCTGGCAGATGCGTGGGTGCCACTGGTCTACTCAGCCTCGTCCAAGCGACGGATCGCCCCTACGGTGCTGGGGGATGCCTGGAATATCGTGCTCGACCGTGCAGCCATCGCCGAGCGAGGCCGCGACGACATTGACTTCGTACTCTCGGACTGGTGCTACGTCCTAGAAGGCCCCGATGCAAAGGCCAGGTGCCAGCAGGCCCTCGGAAGGTTCTTCGAGGGTGATTGGGACGACGCTCTGCGCACCTACACCATCGGAACCTGCGACGAAGTAGTTGAGAAGGTGCGGGCCCAAACCCGTCACATCGATCATGTCGACGGTTACGTCCTGACCCCTCTCAGTGATGAGAGGGATCAGGTCGCCCACCTCGCCGAGGTCGCCGCGCAGTTGCGTTCGTGAGCGGCCACTCCTGCGGTCGACTTCAGTTCAGCAGTGCCTTCATCTCGAGGTACTCCTCCACCGCGTGACGGCCGAGCTCACGGCCATGGCCGGACTGCTTGTAGCCGCCGAACGGAGCGATGGGGTTGAACGCTCCGGCGTTGACCTCCACCTGGCCCGCACGGATGCGTCGGGCGACGGCATTGGCGCGAGCGACGTCGGCGCCCATCACCGCTGCAGCGAGGCCGTAGACGGTGGCGTTGGCGATCCTGACGGCCTCGTCGTCGCCGAGTGCATCGTCATAGGGCTGGATCGACATGACGGGGCCGAAGATCTCCTCTTGGGCAATGGTCATATCGATGGTGACGTCGGAGAACACGGTGGGCTGGACGTAGTACCCCTTCGTCAGCCCCTCCGGAAGGCCCGACCCACCCGTGAGTAGACGTGCTCCTTCGGCGATGCCCTTGTCGATCAGCGCGCGCACCCGCCCGAGCTGACGCTCGGAGACCAGTGGGCCCATGGCGGTGTCCTCGGACATCGGATCGCCGACCTTGATGGTGGCGACGGCGGCGAGGATGGCGCTCTCGACCTCTGCGAGACGTGACTGCGGCACGACGATGCGCGTGAGTGCCGAACAGGCCTGGCCTGAGTTCAGGGTGATGGCGCCGACGACGCGCTGGGCAACCATGTTGACGTCGGCATCCGGCAGCACGACCAGCGGAGACTTGCCGCCGAGCTCGAGTGCCACTCGCTTGACCTTGTCGGCCGCGAGCGCGCAGATCCGCTTGCCCACGGCAGTGGAGCCGGTGAAACTGACCATGTCGATGTCGGGGTGGGTCACGATCGCCTCGCCCACGGTCGGCCCGTCGCCGAACACGACATTGAGAACTCCAGCCGGGAGGCCGGCCGCCTCGAGGATCTCGATGAGCGCGTAGGTGGTGAGGGGCGCAAACTCGCTGGGCTTGAGGACGATCGTGCATCCGGCCGCGAGTGCGGGTGCCACCTTGGCGACGACCTGCTGCAGGGGGAAGTTCCATGGTGCGATCAGACCGACGACACCGATGGCTTCCTTCACGATGGTGGCGTTGCCAATGATCTCCGGGTCGAAGGCGTGGCCCACGAAGTCATTCTGGGAGCCCACGGTGACCGAGGGCAGGCCCACGTGCATGGCACGCGAGAGCGCGAGTGGAGTGCCTACCTCGCGGCTCTGGATCACGGCGAGTTCCTCGGTGCGCGCCAGGATCGCCTCACTCGCTGCCTTGAGGAGGTTGCCGCGGAACTCAGGGGTCGTGGTGCTCCAGGAATCGAAGGCCGCCCGAGCAGCCTTCACCGCGGTGTCGACCTCCTTGGCCGTACCGGCGGGGATGCGGCCGATGACTTCCTCTGTCGCTGCGTCGATCACCTCGATGCGCTCGGAGGACTCTGCCTGAACCCAGGCACCGTTGATGTGGTGGACATCGAAGTTGTAGTCAGACATGTGAGTTGCCCTCTCGGCAGGTGTGGCCACCATGTGCTGGCAGCCCTGATAGGACGCTAACTAGTTGACGTGCGATCGGGAATGCTCCCCGAGGAATCGTTATGAAATCGGACGCGAGCACGTGGTGCTCAGGGACTGACCAGAACCTTGACGTGCTGACTGCGGTCGTTCAGAAGGGTTCCGAAGGCATCGGTGAGGACGTCGTCGAGCTTTACGCGTTTGGTGATCATATTTTCGGCGCCTCGGATTCGTCCTTCGTCGAGTGCCTTGATGACCGGCTGGAAGTCGTTCGAGTAGCACATGCTCCCGATCAGGGTGGCTTCCTTGAGCAGCAAGGTCATGTAGTCGCACTGTCCGGGTTTTGCCCAGACGGCCAGGCTGGCGATCGTTCCTCCGACGGCAACCGACGCAATGGCAGTGTCCATGGCCTCCTGTGACCCAGAGGTCTCGAATACGACGTCGACGCCCCGCCCGTTGGTCAGGGCCATAATCTCTTCGGCGACGTTGGTCTGGCTGGAGTCCAGGACGGCGTGCGCACCGAGGACGTGCGCGGTATCGGCGCGGGCGCCTGGGCGACGTACGCCCATGATGGTGAGCTCTGCCCCGGCTGCCTGAACGCAGAGCAGGGTGGCGAGCCCGATGGGCCCGGCACCGAGCACAAGAGCCGTCTGGCCGGCGCGGAAGTGTGCGATGCGCATCGCGTGCCAACCCACCGCGAGGGGTTCGATAAGAGCGCCGACATCGGTCGGCACTGACTCGGGCAACTTGTGCACGGTGTAGGCCGGCACCACCGCATGGGGGGAGTAGCCCCCGGCGACACCGTGAATGCCGATGATGGCCAGGCTCTTGCACAGGTGGTAGTCGCCCGCCCGGCACGCAGCACAGGTCTTGCAGTACATCAACGGTTCGACGACGACGCGGTCGCCGACGCGGACTCCCTCGGAACCCGCCCCGACGGCCGACACGACTCCAGCGAACTCGTGCCCGAGGATGACAGGGACGGTCTCGCCGGTGACGGCGTTGGGGCCGGACTCGGGTACCTGGATCGGGCCTTCCTCGAACTCGTGCAGCTCGGATCCGCAGACACCGCACCAGTCGACATCGACCATGACTGTGCCAGGGCGCACCTCGGGATCCGGGACGTCGTCGATCCGGAAATCACCGCGAGCGTGGTAGCGCAATGCCTTCATGGGTCGTCCTATTCTCGGTTGCCGCGATCGGTGCCGGGCTAGCTGGCCGTCTGTCCGCCATCGGCCATGAACAGCGCCCCGGTGGAGTACGAGGAATCTTCTGAGAGCAGGAAGGCCACCATGGCGGCGATTTCCTCATGCTCTGCATACCTGCCCATGGGTGTGCGGCCGATGACCACCTCGCGAGAACCGGCGCCGAAGCCATCTTCGAGAGACTCCATCATGCGGCCTTTCACAGCGCCGGGACAGACGGCGTTGACGCGGATGCCGAGCGGTGCCTGCTCGAGGGCGACGGTTCGCGTGATGCCGATGACGGCATGCTTGGACGCGATGTAGGCCACGCATCCCGCTGCGCCGACGACCCCGGCCATGCTGCCGGTGTTGACGATGGTGCCGCCAGCGCGCATGTACGGGATCACGTGCTTGAGTCCGAGGAACACACCCTTGACGTTGACCGCGATGACCTTGTCGAACTCGTCATCTGGATGCTCGGTGACGGGCGCCACCACACCCTCGATGCCCGCGTTGTTGTAGAACATATCGACGACGCCACCCCCGAGCGCTGCGCCGGCCTTGGCATAGGCGGCGACCTGGGCGCTGTCGGTCACATCGGCGACGAACCCCTCGGCAGTCCCGCCTTGGGCGCGGATCCGCTCGATCGTTGCGTTGACCGATGCGTTGGAGATGTCGACGACCAGCACAGTCGCGCCTTCCGCGGCGAGGCGGACGCAGGTTGCCGCGCCGATCTGCCCGCCGCCGCCGGTGACGATCGCCGTCTTACCCTCGAATCGCATGGCACTCACGCTCAGGCTCCTTCGTGACGTTGGGCTTGTGATCAACGCGCGGGCAGCCAGCTGAACTACTGCGCGATCGTCTGGGGGTCGGCGAGCAGGGCGACGACGGTCTCGAGGAACGCCGCCCCCGGCGCGCCATCGACCACTTGGTGATCGATCGTGAGGCTCAAGGTGATGACCTTGCGCCAGGCGATGCCGTCGCCGTCGCGGGCGGGCTGGTCGACGATCCGCCCCACGCCGAGGATCGCTGCCTCGGGTGGGTTGATGATCGGGGTGAAGGCATCGATGCCCTGACCGCCAAGGGAGGTCACCGTGAAGGTGCTGCCCGAGACGTCATCGGTGCTGAAGGTGCCCGCGCGCACCCGCTCGACGACCGAGGCCGAATCGAGTGCGATCTGGGCCAAAGACTTGGTGTCGGCGTCACGGACCACCGAGACGATGAGCCCGCTCTCGGCCGCGGTCGCCACTCCGATGTGGACATCGGGCAGAAGGCGAATGCGGTCGGGCTCGAGCGTCGCGTTGAGGCCGGGGTGCTGCCGCAGGGCGAGCGACACCGCCTTGACGATGTAGTCGGTGTAGGTGGGCCTTGGCCGTTCCGACATGGCGTCGCGGTGTGCGACGAGATCGGTGACATCGGCAGTGGAGACGAGGGTCAACTGAGCCATCGACTGGAGAGAGGCCACCATTCGCCGGGCGATCGTTCCCCGGATCCCCTTGAGCGGGATGGTGATGCCCGGCGCCTCGGGCTGTGCGGCGCTGGAGGAGGATGCGGCATTGCGAACATCGTCTTCGCCGATGCGTCCACCCGGGCCGGTACCGACGACGAGGGCGAGGTCGACGCCGAGTTCCTTGGCGAGCATCCGTGCACGCGGAACGATATTGCGCGAACCCCCGCCTGCCGGACTCGTGGCCGGCCCCGCCACTGAGGCGGCAGCACCCGCGGTGGCGGGGGCTGCCGCTGCAGAGGCGGCAGAATCAACGAGGACCGCGTTCGGGTCGTCGCCGTCGCCGAGCATGTACGCGAGAAGTTCGTTCACCGGCACGAGCTTGCCCTCGTGCACCACGATCTTGTGAAGTACGCCCGCCTGAGGTGCGACGACATCGGCGGTGACCTTGGCCGCCTCGATCTCGGCGAGTGGCTCACCCTCCGCGACCGTGTCGCCTTCCTTTTTGTACCACTGGAGGATTTCGCCCTCCAGCATGCCCATGCCCCACTGGGGCAGGCGAATTTCGATGGCCACGGTGTGCTTCTCTCGGTCTCTCGGATTCTCGGCGTTATGCCATGGCGCGCTTGGCGGCGTTCACGATCTTCTCGGTCGTGGGGTACAGCGGACGCTCGAGGGTGGCACTGAACGGGATGTGCGTGTGAGGTGTGGCGACCCGAATGATCGGTGCGCGCAGACTCCAGAAGCCCTCCTGCGCCACGATGGCCGAGATCTCTGAGGCCACCGAGCCCATGATGTGCGCAGGGTCAGCCACCACGAGCCGGCCGGTCTTCTCGACCGAAGCCAGGATCGTGTCGCGGTCCAAGGGAACGATCGAGCGAAGGTCGATGACCTCCGCCGAGATGCCCTCGCCCGCGAGCTGCTCGCCAGCGGCGAGTGCGTGAGGGACCGCGCCGGCTAGCGCGACGATCGTGATGTCGGAGCCCTCGCGCTTGACGGCGGCCTTGCCGAGTTCGATGACGTAGTCCTCATCGGGGATCTCGTTGCGGAGTCCGGTGAGGGTCCAGTCCTCGAAGCAGATGACCGGATCGTCGTCGCGGATGGCGGCCTTGAGCATGCCCTTGGCGTCATAGGGCGATGCCGGGGCGATGAGCTTGAGACCAGGGATGGTCATGAAGGTCGGGTAGGGGCGGTCGGAGTGCTGTGCGGCGTTGCCGGCTCCGTAGAGCATCGGCGCCCGCAGCACGATCGGCATCTTCGCCTGGCCGCCGTAGAGGTAGGTGGACTTGGCGATGATGGAGACGATCTGGTCGAACGCCGGGTAGACGAACGGCGCGATGAGCATGTCGACGACGGGTCGCATACCGACCATCGCGGCGCCAGCGCCAGCGCCGACGAAACCGGCTTCGGCGATGGGGGTGTTGCGGACCCGCTCGGTACCGAAGCGGTCCTTGAGTCCGCCGGTGGCGCCGAGGAGGTTCCAACCAACGTCCTCTCCCATGATGAAGACCCGCTCGTCGCGGTCCATCTCCTCACGGAGTGCCTCGTTGATGGCCTGAAGATAGGTGACCGTGTGCACGTGAGTTCCTTCTCTCTGGCGATCGAGGTTCAGCTGTCGATGCGGATCGGGTTGGTGTACAGGTGGGTGAAGGCGGCCTCGGGCGGGGGCTCGGGGCTGGTACGACCGAACTCGACAGCTGCCGAGACCTCGTCGGCGACCTGGGCGTCGATCTCCCGGAGGGTGACCTCGTCGCAGCCAAATTCCTTCAAGGCCCTATCGAAGAGATCGATGGGGCACCGGTTACCCCTCCAGTGCACGAGCATCTCGGCGTGGCCGGGAGTCTCGACGGGCATGCCGATCGAGTGATTGTCGAAGCGGAAGGTCTTGGTCTCGACCAAGGTCGGGCCTTCACCAGCGCGTGCGCGACGGACGGCCTCGGAGACAACTTCATACACCGCGAGCACGTCCTGGCCGTCGACCACGATGCCCGGCATGCCATACCCCGCTGCCCGGGAGGCGATGTCGGGCACGGAGACGGCCTCGTGGGTGGGCGTGAGCTCACCGAAGCCGTTGTTCTCGCAGACATAGATCACCGGCAGGTTCCACAGCGACGCCATGTTGAGCGATTCGTGGAAGGTGCCTTGGCTTGAGGCGCCGTCACCGAAGAAGCACAGGGTCACGCGGTCGTTGCCCTGCATCTTTGAGCCGAGTGCGGCACCGGTTGCGACGGGAAGGCCTGATCCCACGATCGAGGTTTCACCGAGTGAGCCAACCCCGAAGTCGGACAGGTGCATCGAACCACCCTTGCCCTGGTTGATGCCGGTCTCCTTGCCCATCAACTCCGCGAGAAGGCGGTCGATCTTGGCACCCTTGCCGATCGGGTGGCCGTGTGAGCGGTGAGTACCCACCATGTAGTCATCCGTGCGCAGGGCCATGCACGATCCGACGATCGAGGCCTCCTGCCCGGAGGAGGTGTGAAAGGAACCGTAGAGCTCACCCTTGAGCAGGAGTGCCTGGGTGGTCTCCTCGAACTGCCGGATGCGCGTCATACGACGGTACATCTCGAGCATGTCGGTTTCGCTGACGGTGATTGCCATGACACCCCTCGCCTTGGTCGCGGGCGCGCACTGAGTTGACGGTGTTGGCCGACGTACTCGAAGCCCCGGAACGACCGGATCGGTAACGGACACATTGCTAAACGGGCATCACGTCAGGCTGCCCTGCGGTGATGACGTGGGGAAACTTACAGCACGCGGTGCGATCTGAATAGACCCTTGCGGAACATTCGACCAAAGTTCCATCATGGCCCCGCGCACACGTTCGCCGTGCGGCGAGACGGTCCCCGTCGGCATGCTGGTGCGCACCGATATCAGGCTGCGTGCGAGACGGTTCGGCATCGTGGTCGAGGTGCCACATGCTTGACGGATCGCTCTCGTCACGGCAGGTTTCTCGTTGAGACCTGGCAAGGCCCGCGGGCCATCATGCGAGGGTGCGGCGGCCGTTCCTTGGCCACATCGACCACCACAGTGGACATGTGCGTGTGATCGCCATGTCCAACGAACGATTCCCAACGAGAGGCACGCGCATGACGAATGTCGAGACGATGCACGGTCCCCTGAGCACCGACAAGCTCGGGATGACCTTGATGCACGAGCACATCTTCGTGAAGAACCCAGAACTCGAGCACAACTTCCCGGCCCCGGAGTGGGACGAAGAAGGAATGCTCGCGGCCGCCCGTCAAGGGATGCAGAGCCTCGCCGACCGGGGAATCTCCACTCTCGTCGACCTCACGGTGATGGGCCTAGGTCGCTCGATCGAGCGGATCAAGCGCGTCGCGGAGGGCAGCCCCGTGAACATCCTCGTGGCGACGGGTTATTACACCCAGCGTGATCTGCCCTCGTACTTCCACAACCACGGCCCCGAGCGCCTCGCGGGCGGCACTGAGCCCCTGGTGGAGATGTTCGTGCGCGATATCCGTGAGGGCATCGCGGGCACGGGAATCAAGGCCGCGATGATCAAGGTTGTGACGGACAAGTGGGGAATCACCCCCGATGTCGAGCGCGTGCTCGAGGCGGCTGCACTGGCCCACCTCGAGACCGGCACGCCCATCACCACGCACACGAACGCCGAGCACCGTGGCGGCCTCGAGCAGCAGGAGTACTTCCGTCAGCGTGGGGTCGATCTCCAGCATGTTGTCATCGGTCACTGCGGAGACAGCACCGACATTGATTACCTGCGCCAGCTCATGGATGCCGGATCCTCCCTCGGGCTCGATCGCTTCGGGATGGACATCATGGCGACCGAAGAGGATCGCATCGCCACCGTGGTGCGACTGTGCGAGCTCGGGTACTCCTCGCAACTGACGCTGTCACATGATGCGTCGTTCTTCAGCGTGAACCTCGAGCCGTCGGTGCGTAACCGCATCATGCCCAACTGGCACCACCGCTACATCTCGGACGGCGTGCTCCCCGAACTGCAGCGCAGGGGTGTGTCCGACAAGGACATCCACCAGATCATGGTGCTCAACCCGGCGCGGATCCTGGCCGGTCGCGCATCCTGAGGATGTCCTCAACCCTGTGATCGACGGGCGTCCCCATGGACGCCCGTCGATCAGGTAGGTCGGGTCGAGTTGATCATGCCGAGGTCTCGAGGGTGATGACCGCCTTACCCCGGATTCCTCCGCGGCTGAGCAGATGCAACGCCTCGGGGATGTTCTCGAATTCGAACTTCGCTGACACCAGGGGACGCAACAGGCCGGCACCGTGCATCGCCGCGATCTCCCGACTTGCATGGGACATCAGGTCACGGTCGATATCGAGGAAGGCGCCCCAGGCGACGCCCACTGCCGACACGTTCTTGAGCAGCAACCGGTTGATCCCGAGCTGGGGAATCGCACCTGCCGCGAATCCGACGACGAGGATTCTGCCCTCGGGGGCGAGTGCGCGAATCGCCTCACCGAAGATCCAGTCGCCCAGCGGGTCTAGGACGACATCGACACCACGGCCACCGGTGAGATCCCGGACCTGCGCGGAGAAGCCCTCGGTGAGCACGATCACCTCATCGGCACCGGCCTCGAGGGCCGCCTCGCGCTGCTCTTCGTTCGCGACGCCTCCGATCACCCGTGCGCCGAGTGCCTTCCCGATCTGCACCGCGGCAGAGCCGATTCCGCCTGCGGCCCCGAGCACCAGCAGGCCTTCACCTGCCGTGAGCTTCCCTCGGCGTGAGAGCGCGAAGTGGACCGTGTGGTAATTGATGATCGTGGCGGCACCAGTGCTGAAGTCCATGGTGTCGGGGAGGCGCAATACCGCGTTCAAGGGCGCCAGTGCCTTCTCGGCGTAGCCGCCCGACCACACGAATGCCGCGACGCGGTCGCCGACAGCCCAGCCGGAGCCCTCCGGTGCCTGAGAGATCACACCGGCTATCTCGCTTCCGGGCACGAAGGGCAGTGGAGGCTTGACCTGGTAGGAGCCCTTGGTCATCAGCAGGTCGGGGTAGTTGATCCCGATGGCCCGCACGTCGATCAGAACCTCGTCCGGCTTGGCGACCGGGTCGGAGACCTCGGTCATGAGCAGGCCGTCCGGTCCCTCGTATGCCTGAAGTTGCAGCGCTCGCACGGTGGTCTCCTCGTGTCGTGGTCGGTTACGCGATGACAGGGCAGCTCGTCGTTGCCGGAGCCGTTAGCGCGAGGCTCCGCGAAGCACGTCGTGCCCGCGGGCAGCGAGCGCGGGGGCGAGCCCGGCGAGTTGGTCGAATCCGCTGCCCACCGTCAGACCCTGGGTCTGGCGGAAGTACATGCCCTCGAAGATGCACGCTAGTTTCAGACACGCGAAACCCAAGTACCAGGGGAATTCGTCGAGATCGGCGCCGGTGATCTGTGCGTAGCGTTGGATGAGGTGGTCACGTCCGGGGAATGCCGGGACGAGGCCCGGTGCCGCGGCGAAGGATCGCCCGTTGATGTCGTAGATGCCCTCCCACCACATGACGAGGTTGGCCAAGTCGAGCAGCGGGTCACCGAGCGTGGCCATCTCCCAGTCGAGGACGCAGACGATCTCGCTGTCGTGGTTGGGTTCAACGACGACATTGTCGAGTTTGAAGTCGCCGTGGACGATCGAGCTGCGGGCGCTCACTGGGATCGACTCGGCCAGACGCTCACTCAGGGTGTCGAGTTCGGGAATGTCGCGGGAGTGCGAGGCGGCGATCTGCTTGCCCCAGCGCCGGATCTGCCGCTCCAGGAACCCGGCGGGACGTCCGAGGTCGGCCAACCCGACGCGCGCGGGGTCCACCCGGTGCAGACGTGTCAGGACCTCGACGAGGTTCTCGGCCAAGGCGCCGGCCTCGGTGTCGCCGAGGGCGTCGAGCTGCTCCTGAGTGCGATAGATGGTTCCGTTCACGAATGACATGACGTAGAAGGGTGCGCCGATGACCTCAAGGTCCTCGCACATCGCGACCATGACTGGCACGGGGACGTCGGTTCCGTTGAGCGCGTGCATGACTTTGTACTCGCGGCTCATGTCATGCGCCGTCTCGAGTACGTGACCCAGCGGTGGGCGCCGCAGGACCCACTCAGTTCGTCCGTCCGTCAGGGCGTAGGTCAAGTTGGACTTGCCCCCCGCGAAGAGTTGTGCGCTCAGCTGACCCCGGGCGACCCCAGGGATTTCGCGATGGAAGAAACGCTCCAGCGATTCGATATCCAGACCAGGCAGGCTCACGGGCTCGACCATCAGTGGCTCCGAGGAAGTTCGCGACGCAACGTCTTACCGGTCGTTGTCTTTGGTAGGACGTCCATGAACTCGATGCTCCGCGGGTACTTGTAGGCCGACATGCGCTCCTTGCAATGCGCGATCAGCTCATCTTCCGTGACGGCCATGCCGGGCCGCAGTGTGACGTAGGCCTTGACCGTCTCGCCTCGGTACTCGTCGGGCACGCCGACGACCGCGGCCTCACTGACGGCATCATGTTCGCACAGGACGTCCTCGACCTCGCGCGGCCAGACTTTGAATCCGGATGCGTTGATCATGTCCTTCTTGCGGTCCACGACGTAGAACCAACCGTCGGCGTCCATGAATCCGACGTCGCCGGTGAGCAGCCTTCGGCCGCCCATCGCGTGTTCGGTCTCTTCGGGCTGGTGCCAGTAGCCGGCGACAAGCTGAGGTCCGGAGATCACGATTTCGCCGACCTCACCTGGAGGGAGATCGGCGCCGGAGTCGTCAACGATCCGCGACATCGTGCTCGGCACCGGGATGCCGACGGACAGGGCGCCGCTCGTGGGGTCGGTGGGCGCCTGCGCCCCGAGCGGAACCATGTGCGAGGGGGAGGTCGTCTCCGTGAGGCCGTAGATGCCGTGGATCCGGGTGCCGAACTGTTCGATGAATCGGTTGGCCCATGCCGGCGACACCGGCGCTCCGCCGGAGTAAGCCGCCCGCAAAGACGCCATGTCCTCGCGCGTTGCTTCGGGTGCGCTGGCGAGGGCGATGAAGACCGGGATCGCTGCGACCGTAAACGTCGGGCGACGTTCGCGCAGGGTGTCGAGCAGGACACCGACGTCGAAGCGGTAGTGAAGTACGAGTTCTGCGGGTAGCAGCATTGACAAGGCGATGTTGGCGATCAGCCCAGTGATGTGGAATAGCGGCGCGACGCCGAGCACGATGTCGTCGGATGTGAGGCCACACCAGTCGCGCAATGTTTGGGCGCTGAAGGTGACGTTCCCGTGGGTATTCATCGCCCCCTTCGGCGCGCCGGTGGTGCCTGAGGTGTAGGTCAGGAGCGCGACGTCGGAGGGGGCAAAGCTGATCTCGGGCGGCCGCTGGCCGGCGTACTGCGCCACAAGCTCGGCCAAGTCCATGGTGCCCTCGTGGCGCACCTTGGCCAGGCCTGCGAAAAGTCGCGGATCGTTGCGAGTCTGGTGCTCGAGCGCGCTGGTGGTGATCACGAGAGTGACTTGGCTCGAGGGCACCACCTCGCGCGCGATGTCGTCGTAGAGATCCTCGAGGCAGATCAGGACTCTGGCTCCGGAGTCGGCGAGCAGATGGCCTAGTTCGCGCTGGCGACTCATGGGGTTGATCGAGACCAGGATGGCGCCGGCCTTCCAGGTGGCCACCAGGGCAACGATGAACTGCGGCACGTTCTGCAGGTACAGAGCCACGCGGTCGCCGCGCTGCACGCCAGCGGCGAGAAGCGCGCACGCGAGGGCGTCGGACATGTCGTCGATCTCGCGCAGACTGAGCTGGCCGTCGAAGTAGGTGATGGCCCGGTTGTCGGGTGCGCGCGTGAGGGCCGCCCGGAACATCGAGAGTGCATCGGTGAACTCGGGTAGAAGCTCCGCGGCTATGCCGGGCGGATACTGGGAAAGCCACGGGCGCTCGTCGTAGGTGGTCACGCGTCTCCCTATGTCGGAGATGGAATGGCGGGCCGCGGCTGGTGCGCCTGCGCCCTCACGGGGGATTGTGCCGACCGCACGGACGGGCGATGACCCCGGCCTAGGTTGTCGGCCACTTTGGCCGATGTCAATCGCGCGGGAGGGGTCGTGATGCCTCCCTCGAGGGCTTCGGTCCTAACATTGACGACGGCGCAGTGAAGACCTATTCTGGCGCGGACTCCCGACACGCGGTGACCACCCGACCGGTCGCACCGTGCGATGGACCCCCATAGGATTTTCAGAGTCCGTGAACCATCGAGCATTCCACGGGCGGACGGCCACTCACGAGGAGATTGATTATGAACGCCCACGGCGGCTGGGAACTTTCCGAAGAACTGCAGAGCCTTCGGGCCGTAACGCGGGAGTTCGTCCAGAAGGAGATCAGGCCCGTCGAAGAGACGTTGGAGTTTGACGCCTACCAGCTGCCCACCGAAGCCCTTGAGGCTGCCCGGGCCAAGGCGCGCCAGGCTGGCCTGTGGTGTGTTGGATCACCGGCGCAGTACGGCGGCAGTGAGATGAGCCTGCTCGAGCAGGTCATCGTCGCCGAAGAAGCGTCACAGTGCCGGATGGGCGCCTATGTCCCCGCCGGTGGTGCGTTCGGATGGGACCCGCCGAATGTGATCTTCCGCGGCACCGAGGAGCAGATCCAGAAGTACGCGGTGCCCACGATCGCGTCCGGTGGCAAGACATTCGTGGCCATCAGCGAGCCCTCTGGTGGCGCCGACCCCGCGCGCAGCATCAGCACCACGGCAGTCCGCGATGGTGACAGCTATGTCCTCAACGGCACCAAGACCTGGATTTCGGCGGCCGACTACTCCGACTGGGGAGTGGTCTTCGCGCGCACAAGCCCGGGCCGCAATGGAGTTAGTTCCTTCATCGTTGACGCGGACACTCCGGGGCTCACGATGAAGCCGATTCCTGTGATCCGCTCGTGGTACCCGTGCGAGCTTTCCTTCACCGATTGCCGCGTGCCCGTGGAGAACCTCCTGGGTGAGGAAGGCAAGGGATTCGACCTCGCCCAGAAGTGGCTCGTCCATGCCCGGGTTCCCTACGCGGCCGCCACACTCGGAATCGCCAGCGCTGCGTTGCAGATGGCGATCGAGTGGGCCCGCAACCGAGAGACGTTCGGCAGCAGGCTCGCCGACAAGCAGGCCATCCAGTGGATGATCGCCGACTCCGAGATCGAGATCCGCGCCGCGAGGGGCTTGGTCTACCAGGCTGCATGGAAGGCCGACCTCGGCCAGGACTTCAAGTTCGAGGCGTCCGCCGCGAAGGTCTACGCGACAGAGACGGCGGGCCGCGTCGTCGACCGCTGCATCCAGATCCACGGTGGCCTCGGCGTTGCCAAGGAGCTCCCGCTGGAGCGTTGGTACCGCGAGATGCGCATCAAGCGCATCGGTGAGGGCCCGTCCGAGGTTCACCGCATGGTGGTGGCCCGCCAGCTCCTCTCCGGTCGCGGCGGCCCCAGTTGAGCATCGACTTCGAGGTCGACGGCGAGGGCATCGCCCTCATCACGATCAACCGTCCTGAGCGGATGAACGCGATGGATGCCGATGCCTACCGCGATCTTTCTGCGGCATGGTGCCGGGTCCGTGACGACTCTGACATCAGGGTCGCCGTCATTACCGGTGCGGGCGATCGAGCGTTCACTACGGGCGCCGACTTGAAGAGCTACGTGAACTCCCCGATGGATATGTCGCAGTTCTGGAAGACCCAGCAAGACCAGCTCCTCAACCGAGGGCTCGAGGTCTGGAAGCCGGTCATCGCCGCGGTGAACGGCTACTGCCTCGGGGGCGGGATGACACTGCTGATGGCCACCGACATCCGCGTTGCTACCCCGACGGCGACCTTCGGGCTGAGCGAAGTAGCCCGCGGGGTCGTCGCCGGCAACGGCGGAACCCAGCGAATCCTTGAACAGCTTCCATATGCGATCGCGATGGAGATGACCCTCACCGGAAGGCGGGTCGACGCGGCAAGCGCCGAGCGCTGGGGCCTGGTCAACAAGGTGGTACCCCAGGAAGACCTGATGAGCACTGCCTTCGACTACGCGCGGGAGATCTCCGCGAACGCACCGTTGGCGGTGCAGGCCGCCAAGGAACTCGCACTTCGTTCTCGCGACGTCGACCGGGCTACGGGTCTTCGGATGGAGCAGGCGATGAACCGCCTTCTCGGCTTCACCAATGATGCTAAGGAGGGCCCGGCGGCATTCGCCGAGCGCCGTCCCGCCAAGTTCACCGGGAGCTGATCGCATGGACCCTGCACCCTTTGCCGGCGTCACCGTCGTCGATCTAGGGCAGATCTACAACGCGCCTTATGCGACGTTGCTGCTGGCCCTCGGTGGAGCCAATGTCATCAAGGTTGAGCCGCTCACGGGCGAGAACCTCCGAGGCAGGGGCCGGGTCAAGGGAGCCGGGGCCCCCTTCGCGATGCTCAATTCCAATAAGAAGGCTGTCACTCTCAACCTCAAGGACCCCGAAGGTGTGGCCCTCCTCGAGCGCATGATCGTCAAGGCTGATGTGTTCGTGGAGAACTTCCGGCCCGGCGTCACCGAGAAGTTGGGCATTGGAGCCGATCACCTGCACGCGATCAACCCTCGGCTGATCTACGCCTCGGGCTCGGGTTACGGCTCGACCGGCCCCTATCGCGACCTGCCGGCCATGGACATCACGATCCAGGCGATGTCAGGCATCATGTCGGTCACCGGCTACCCCGACCGTCCGCCCGTCAAGGCTGGCCCGGCCATGAGCGATTTCATGGGGGGTATCCACCTCTTCGGTGCGATCACCTCGGCCCTCTACCAGCGTGAGCGGACCGGGCACGGCACCACCGTTGAGGCCGCGATGCTCGATGCGGTCTACCCGAGCCTGATGTCGAGCCTGGGGCTCTACTTCGGAAGTACGGGAGAGGTTCCCAGCCGCACCGGCAATAGGCACTCCGGGCTCGCCGAGTCGCCGTACAACGTCTACCCCGCCAGCGACGGTTTCGTCGCGCTGATCTGTGTGAGCGAAAGCCACTGGCGCGCGTTGACCTCCCTCATGGGGGTGCCCGAACTCGCGACGGATCCTCGCTACATCGATCGCGTCGCACGTGTCACGCGGATGGACGAGGTCGACGCGATGGTCGGTGAGTGGACTGTGCGTTACACCAAGGACGAGGTCGTGGAGATCCTCAGCGAGGCTGGTGTGCCGAGCGCACCCGTTCGGGAGATCTCCGAGGTCGTGGCCGACCCTCACTTGCGGCAGCGGGGAATGCTCACCGAGATCGACCACCCCGAGCTCGGCCCGCTGGTCGTCCCCCACAGCCCCATCCGGGTCGGCGACTTCTATGCCCCGCTCGCCCCGAGCCCCACCCTTGGTCAGCACAATGCCGAGATCTACGGGGACTGGCTTGGGCTCGACGTCGACACCATGGCCGAGCTGAAGAGCAAGGGCGTGATCTAGTGCGCGGCACTGCGGTGATCGCGGGTATCGGCCAGACTGCCCAGGGCAAGATGCCCGGTCGCACGACCACCTCCCTCAACGTCGAGGCGTGCCGCAAGGCCCTCGACGATGCGGGCATCGAGAAGTCGATGGTCGATGGCCTGTTCGTGAAGTACCCGACCTCCGAGCATCGCTCGATGTACGCGCAGACGATGGCCGAGGCGCTTGGGATTCAGCCTCGTATCGGCGGTGTCTGGGACCAAGGCGGCGCGGCGCCCTCCTCGATGATCTCGTTCGCGGCCATGGCGATCGAGCAGGGTCAGTGCGAGGTAGCCCTCGTGACCATCGCCGACAACCCGCGAACCGGGACTCGGCAGGCCTACGAGCGAGGCTGGGGCGATGACGCCGTCTTCGGGTGGTTTGGCACCCCAGCGGGCTACGCCATGGTCGCGCGACGACACATGGAGCAGTACGGCACCAAGCATGAGCAACTTGGTGCGGTCGCGCGTGCGTGTCGTCGCCATGGGGCCAACAACCCCGACGCGCAGCTGCGTCGACCCCTGACGGCCGAGGCCTATGAGGCCTCAAGCTTTGTCGTCGATCCGCTCAGGCGCGACGACTGCTGCCTGATCTCAGACGGTGGCGCGGCGGTGGTCGTCATGAGCGCCGAGCGCGCGCGCCAGCTCGGGGTCGGCGCTCCGGTCCCGATCCTGGGGTTTGGTCAGGGACAGACCTCATGGGAGGTGGCGCAGCGGCCCGATCTCACCTCGACGGCTGCGGCCGTGTCGGCTCGCACCGCCTTCGCGATGGCCGGGCTCGCGCCCAAGGACATTGATGTGGCCCAGCTCTACGACTGCTTCACCATCACGGTGATTCTCACGCTCGAGGATTACGGCTTCTGCGCCAAGGGCCAGGGCGGCCCCTTCGTCGAGGATGGGCGCATTGAGATCGGGGGCGACCTTCCGATCAACACCAGCGGCGGTCTCCTCTCAGAGTCGGGAATGCCGGGGATGCAGTTGGTCACCGAGGCAGTCCGCCAGATCCGGGGAACATCCACGAACCAGGTGGCGGGCGCGACGACCAGTCTTGTCAGCAATCAGGGGGGGATCATGCACACCCATTCGACGTTGATCCTGGGATCGTCATGAGCGAGTTGCCATTGCCGGTCGTGACACCACTCACCGAGCCCTACTGGAAGGGCCTCGAGGAGGGTGAGCTCAGACATCAGAAGTGCCGTGGCTGCGGACACGTCTGGCTGCCGGCCCGCGAGGAGTGCCCCCGATGTCTCACCGCGGACATCACCTGGGAGGCCTCGAGCGGTCGTGGGCGCCTTATCAGCTGGGTCATCTACCACCACTCGTCCGACCCTGTGTTCGCCGAGCGGGTGCCCTACAACGTCGCGGTGGTCGAACTCGACGAGGGCGCGCGCCTGATCACGAACATTCTGGCGCCGAGCGAAGATCTTGCCATCGAGCTTCCGGTGGTAGTGCAGATCGAGCAGGAGTCAGGGTTCTCGCTGCCCCGGTTCCGACTGGCCTAATCTCTCGAACCGTCCCGGCACGCGGGACGACAGCGGCGAACAGGAGTGCGGCATGGCTTCTCTCTCGGTGACGTGCGAGGAACTGCGCTCACTCGCGGGAACCTCGTTGGGGACAAGTGACTGGCTGGTCGTTGAGCAGTCGCGTATCGATCTGTTCGCTGACGCGACCGATGACCACCAGTGGATCCATGTCGACCCGGTGCGCTCTGCCGAGGGCCCTTTCGGTGCGACGATCGCCCACGGATATCTGACGTTGTCGATCGTGCCGAAACTGCTTGAGCAGATGCTGGTGGTCACCGACAAGGCCAGGGGCACCAACTACGGCATCGACCGCGCCCGCTTCACCAGCCCCGTGCCGGTCGGATCGCAGGTGCGGCTGAGCGGCCGGATCATCGATGTTCTCTCCCGCGACGATGGCGGGCTGCAGTACAAGATGGGTGTTGAGATGCATATCCGCGACCACGACCGCCCGGCGCTGATTGCCGAGATCATCTATCTGGCGTATCCCGCCGGATCGTGACTGCCTAGCTCCCCTTTTCTCTCTCCTCCGCCGTCCGCGTCTACCACTGGAGGCACGTCGTGCTGCTCGAGGGCAAGGTTGTCATCGTCACCGGCGCAGGTCGCGGGCTTGGCCGTGCGATCGCCCTGAGGTGTGGCCAGGAGGGTGCGCACCTTGTCCTGGCGGGGCGCACCGTTGCCGAACTCGAGCAGGTGGCGACCGAACTGCGTGAGTTCGGTGCGCGTGCCGTGGTCGTCGCCGCCGATGTACGCGATGTTGAGAGCACCGAGGCCATGGCCGCACGGGCGGTGGCTGAGTTCGGTGGCGTCGACGTCCTCGTCGCTAACAGCGGAATCGCAGGACCCACCGCCCCGCTTTGGGAGGTCGACCCTGCCGACTGGGAGGAGACCTTTGCGGTCAACGTCCGCGGGGTCTTCCTCGCGTGTCGCGCAGTTCTCCCTGACATGGTGCAGCGCGGTTCCGGCAGCATCGTGGTCGTGGGGTCGATGAGCGGCAAGCGGCCGCTCGCCAATCGCACCCCCTATGCCTCGAGCAAGATGGCGCTCGTCGGACTGACCCGAACCCTCGCCGCGGAAACCGGCCCATTCGGTGTCAGGGTTAACCTCGTGTCCCCAGGCCCGGTGAACGGTCCGCGATTGGAGAACGTCCTCCGCGAACAGGCCCGGCTCTCCGGGCGTACGGTCGAGGATGTCCGCGTCGACTTCTCGCGCGATTCGCCGCTGCGTCGCCTCGTCGAGCCCGAGCAGGTGGCCGCGACCGTGGTGTTCTTGGCCTCCGACGAGGCGGCCGCGATCACAGGGGACGATCTCAACGTCAACACCGGCATCGCGATGTACTGAGGCTCGCCCACAATCTTGGTGCCCTGCGGCCACTAGCGCTTTCGGGCCAAATATCGCACCATTTGACCATGACCCCGAGCACCGGACCTCGACGTGCCGCCAAGACGCCCGTCCTCTCAGCAGCGCCTCCGGTCATGGAAGACCTCGGCCTGGTGAAGGTGCCCAAGGCCTCGGACGTTCTGGCCAACCGTCTGCGCAAGCAAATCCTCGAGTCCGATATGCCCGAAGGCACGGCGCTGCCAGTCGAACGCGAGCTCGCGGCGTCGGTCGGCTTGGGCCGGCAGACCGTGAGAGATGCACTCCGGGTCCTGGAGATCGAAGGGCTGGTGGTCACTCGGCCCGGCCGTGCTGGGGGTTCGTTCGTTCGTCGTCCGGACACCTCGACATTCCAGCGGAGCCTGCAGAGTTTGGTCACCGGCCGGGGTATCCGTTTCCGTTCGCTGCTCGAGGCGCGTGAAGGACTTGAGCCCACCGCTGCCCGTCTCGCTGCACTCCACCGGACTGACGCCGACCTTGCGGCACTCGAGGAGACGGCTGCGCGCATGGCCGATTCGACCCAGGACATCGATCAATTCCTCCAGGCGAACGTTGACTGGCACGTGGCGGTGGGTGCGGCCAGTCATAACGAGATCGTTGAGGCGATCGTGAACTCTCTCTCGCTGGTGATCCTGCGAAGCACCGACGTCAAGGAGTTCAACTCCGAGATCACGATGGCGGACACCATCAAGGCGCACGATCGGATCTTGGCAGCGATCCGCGCAGGCGATGGCGACAAGGCCGCTCTCGCCATGAGCCGGCACGTGCATACCTATCGCGAGTTGATCGAGGACTTCGCTTTGCCGGAGGAAGTCAGCGTCTGACCGCGAGGGTCAGTCGAACTTCTCAGCACGACGTGCCGGTCCAGCCAACGGCCACGCGCCATCGACGGACTCCCAGTCGCCGCCCTGGCGGCGGATCCAGTCGGCGAGCCCGCTGGCCCATGCCTCATTCCATTGCCGTTGCTGCTCAAGGGCAATCGGGGGTGTCCAGGTGGCCCATGACACGAGAGAGTCAAGGCCGCGTAGAACCCCGACGGCAGCCTGTGCGTCGGCGGCCGATTCATGTGCGGTGCCCATCTCGACACCGAATCGGGTGACGGCATCTCCGAGAGTCTTCTTGCCCTTGCGGTACTTCTCCGCATGTCTCCAGAGCACGAGGGGATCGAGTACCGGCCCGATCGAGAGTGGGCCCAGATCATGGCGTCGCATCTCCTCGGTGAGAACCCGTAGGTCATACGGCGCGTTGTAGATCACGATGGCGGAACCGGATTGCCACTGGGCATTGAGACTCTGCGCTACCTCGGCGACCACGTCGCGCGCGGAGCGGCCATGGGATTGCGCATGTGCGGTCGTGATGCCGTGGACCGCGGCCGCCCCGTCTGGAATCGGCACGCCTGGATCGGCCAGCCACGTGGTGCCGACCTGCCCCTCCGGCTCGATCGACGCGGTGACGATGCGCGCATCCCACGGGTCCGCGGACGTGGTCTCGAGATCGAACCCGATCAACGGGTGGGCGCCGAGTGTGAGGCCCGACGAGGGAGATGGCCGAGATGGTGCAGACACGGGGTGCCTCCGTTCACACGGCCGCACCGTCGGTGAGGCTCTTCATGGGCAGCATAGAGAAGGGGTCTGACACCTCCGCCGCGACCGAGCGGTCGCGGCGGATCGACGGGGTTGCGTTCTGGCAATGCCACGTCGTGGGCGGGCACGCACTGTTATTTTCAGCATGTGGGGGATCACAACAAGGTCATTTTCTTGGACAGTGGCACGTGGCAGGGGTTCCTCGACCTTGCGGGGGCCTTGCGCGTGCACGGTGTCAAGGTCGCGCGCGTGGGGCTGCGCACTAGTTCACCGCGTCTGCGCGCCATGCAGCGCCTTGAGTCGTGGGTTCTGGGTCCGCTCTCGCGTGAGGTCGACGGTGGCAGGGAGGCCGGGAGGCCTGCATCGATCAGCCCAGCCGCCCTCGCGGAAGTGACCGGCGTCCATGTCTTAGACATGCAGATCCAGGACGATCTGGCGATCTCTGCCCTCGAAGCGGAAGGCGGCGTGGCCGACCCGCGGCGCCGCGTTGCTGCCGGAGTTGATCCCATGGTGCTCGTGGACAAGCGGGTGCAGCAGTTGTGGGCTCAGAAGGCCGACGTGCCCACGCCTCGCACGTGGGACACCGCGTGCAGCGACAGTTTCCCCGTCGTGGTCAAGGCCAACGTGGGGTTCGGCGGCCGGGGGGTCAGAATTGCCCACGACGCCGAGGAACTCGCTCAGGCGTGGGCTGAGCTCACCACGCTGTTCGGCCAAGCCCCCTACGCGCAGGAGTACCTCGGCTGGGCTCCCTCCACGGGAGGTGTGGCGATGGACGGCGAAGCCCTGGTCTGCGTGGCGTACGAGGGCCGTCCATCACCCGGTGATCCGACCGGCCCTCCCCAGACCGTCGTCGCCATTGACGACCCGGTTGCGGTGGAGTTGACCGCGCGATTCCTCCGGACGCTGGGCTACACCGGGTTCTTCTGCCTGGACTGGGTGGTCGATGCCCAGGGGTCGCCGCGGCTGATCGACTTCAACGCACGAGTCTTCGGGTCGTGGGTTGCCTTGCAGGCGCAGGGTTTTGACCTGATCTCCGCCTATCTCCACACCCTCGGACTCGGGCCGGGACCTGAAGGACGACGCGGGCAGTTCGGGGTCGCTGAGCAGACCATGCGTTACCCGTGCCCGACCGCGGACTCGGTGAAGGATGTCTGGCGTTGGCGCGCCGACTCCCTCGGCGTCGTTCGAGCGCGCAAGCCCTGGTTGGGCCAACGGTGGAGTACGGCCATGCGAGTACGTACCGAAATCGGCGCGCTGCGCGCCTTACCGGTGGCGATCCGACGACGGGCGCCGAGAGCGGCCGATCAGGACACCTGAGCGGTCTCCATCCCCAGGATTTGCAGGGCAAGGTACTTCGAGTGCACGCGCGCGGCAAGTAGCGATCCGCCCATGAACCAGAACCTCGGGTGCCCGGACTGGCGCCAGATGGTCTTGAGCTCGCCTTCGTCGTCGAGATCCCAGACATCCCCGCATCGGTCGGCGACCGCGTCACCGAAGAGGTCGCGGGCCGTCTCGCGCATATTCGCGAATCCGGTCGCGAGAACGACCACGTCGGCGTCGAGGGTGGTGCCGTCCTCGAGCACGACGCCGGTGGTGGTGAACTCGCGCACACCGGACCCGGACCTGATCTTGATCTTGCCGTCGATGATCAGCTGTGAGCAGCCGACGTCGATGTAGTAGCCACCCGCCCGCCGAAGCGCGCGTCCCATGAGGCCGTCGTCCTCACCGGCAGGGCCGATGCCGAGGTTGAACCCTGCGGCCTCAAGGCCCGCGATCAGGTCAGCATCCATCTTGGCGATGGCGACGGTCTGGGGCTTGGCGAACTCCAGAAGTAGTGGGTACGGGTAGGAGGAGTTGATGAGATCGGCCTTCCACAGGGGCGGGCCACCCTCGCTGTAGACAGATCCAAACAGGGCGGGGATCCCGTGCTTCTGGCTCATGACATAAGTGGCCGAACGCTGCACCATCGTGACGTCGGCGCCGGCAAGGCAGTACGCCTGGGCGATGTCGTGCCCGCTGTTGCAGGCTCCGACCACCACGATGCGCGTGCCGGGGGCCACGTCGACCGTGGTCTCGGTGCTCGAGTGGTGCACCTGCCCGGCGAAGGTATCCATGCCGGGGATCTTCGGAATCATCGGGCCGCCCACCGCGCCCGTCGCGAGCACCACGTGACGCGGTCGCAGGGTGCGGACGGTGCCGTCGGCCTCGGTGACCTCAACGGTCCAGGTGTCGGTTGCCGCGTCGAAGGAAGATGGGCCCAGGGTCGTACCCGTCCACACGTTGAGATCCAGGGCCGAGACGTAGCCCTCGAGCCAGTCGGCCAGCTTGTTCTTCGGTGAGTAGATCGGCCAGGACTCGGGAAATTCGACGAACGGAAGGTGGTCGGCCCACACCGGGTCGTGGAGGACGAGGGACTCGTAGCGGTTGCGCCAGTTGTCGCCGATGCGCGGGTTCTTCTCGATCACGAGAGTGCTGACTCCGCGAGTCTCGAGTTGGGCCGCGATCGATAGGCCGCCCTGACCTCCACCGACAACCAGGACGGTGGGGTCGGACGAGGTGAACGCGCGGCGATCCTCACGCTGAATGTGCCAGGGCAGCGCACCACTTTCATGGACGTCGTTGCCCAGCGGTCGGCGGGTCAGAGTCGTGGTCTCGTGGCCCTTGATCTCATCCATCGCGGTGAGGAAGGTCCACGCCTTCCAGCCATCGGCGCCGGTGTCGCGCAGTCGCAGCACGGCCGTGCCGGACCAGGTGTCGGACAGCAGCCGAAGGAATGCCTCGACCATGTCCCCGCCGGGAACGCTGGAGTCGATCACCGGACGTTCGTCCTCGCGGGCTTCGAAGCGCAGTGCCGGGCTCCCCGCACTGGCGGCAATGAGTCCGGAGGCGATGGGTCGTGCGCCGTGGAAGGTGCGCAAGTCCCAGGTGACGCTGAGCAGATCGCGCCACCAGGAGTCCTCGACGAAGAGGGCGGCCACCGCCTGCTCATTCTGTGTGGCCAAGGCTGCCAGCAGAGCCGTGGTCCATTCGTCGACGATCTCTACTGCGTCCTGCGACTTGACCATGGTGCCTGGACTCCTCATCACACGGGGGCACGAGCCTGCCCTGGACCCAGGCCGACACGGGGTCTTGGTGGGTGGGTGGCTCGCTGGTGTCATGGGGATCCTAGAACAGCGTCCCAGGCCATGGACGATCGTGGTCGCGATTGCCCGCCGGGGGTTCGATCTGGTCGGGCGGCTGCGGGTCGAGTGTGCGGATGTGACACCGAGCGAGGGGGACGGCCCCGCGGCGCGTAGGCGCGGCGGCTCGATACTCTTGCGGTCATGGTTCCTGAGATGGGCACGGCGATCGGTCCGATCGGGATCTGGGCGTCGGGAATGTGGTGCGACGGAGCACGCGCGGCTGAGGCCGCCGATGTCGCCTCCGAGCTCGATGACCTCGGCTTTGCCGCCCTGTGGGTCTCGGCTGGTTTTGGCGATGGCATCCCCGCTGCTTTCGCAGGGTTGCTCGACGCCACCAGGCGCATGTCGATAGCGACGGGGATCCTCAGCATCTGGCACTCGACTCCTGTGCAGTCGGCCGAGGGTTTCGCGGCTCTAGAGAAGGCTCACCCGGGCAGGTTCCTGCTGGGCCTCGGCGCCAGCCACGCGGTGGTGGTCGACTCTCCCGAGCGCAACTACGAACGCCCCTTCAGTCGCATGGTGGGCTACCTCGACGACCTCGCGGTGGTGCAGCCGGCGGTGCCGCCATCGGGGATGGTGCTCGCTGCCCTCGGGCCACGGATGCTCGCACTCGCCGCTGACCGCACGGCCGGTGCCCATCCCTACTTCGTCCCTGTCGAGCACACCGAGCAGGCTCGGTCGGTGCTCGGGGTGGGGCCCATGTTGGCCCCTGAGCTCGCGGTCGTTGTCGAAGTAGATCCTGAGAAGGCCCGGGCCGCCGCACGTGAGCACATGAGTGTGTACCTCGGGCTTCCCAACTACACCAACAACTTGCGCCGTTTCGGCTACGGCGATGATGACCTCGGTGGCGGTGGCAGCGACCGGCTCGTCGATGCCATCGTGGCGTGGGGCGATCTCGATCAGATTGCGTCCCGGGTGCGCGCCCATCGCGATGCCGGTGCCGACCATGTCAGCCTGCAGGTGCTCACCGCTGACCCGCAGCAATTCCCGCGCGAGCAATACCGCGCGTTGGCCGAGGCGCTGATCTAGTTCCCGGCACGATCACCATGAGTTCGCCGCAGTAGTCATCGCCAACCAGGAGGCCAGCAGTGCTCTTTCACGTAGATGCCAGAATCCCCGAAGGGGTCGACATCACTCCCCTTCTCGCTGACGAGGTCGCCGCGGTGGCAGAGCTCCGCCGTATCGGATTCATCGAGCAGCTCTTCCGCCGGCCCGACGGGTCAGGTGCCTACCTGATCGTCGAGAGCGAATCCGAGGCCACAGCCCAGGACACACTCGACGCACTGCCGTTCCCACGTGCTGGACTCATGGTCATGTACGTCACCGCGATCGAGCGCATGTAACTCAACCCGTTGCTCAGTCCTCGCCTATCGTGACGAGGGCCTTGACCCCCTGGCCCGAGTGCAGGGCCACGATCGTCGATTCGACGTCATTGAATGCGACGTCGGCCACCCAACCGGTGGGGTCGTAGACCCCGCGGCTCATGGCCTCGATGACCTCGGCGAAGTCCTGTCGGTCGTAGGCACAGGAGCCACCGATGGTGATCTCGCGCAGAAGAAGTGTGAGCGGGTCAACAATCATCGTCGTGCTGTGGACCCCGATGATCACTGCCGATCCGCCGGGGGCGAGCAGCGAGATGCCCTGGTCGAGCGCGGCGACGATGCCGGCGGCGTCGAAGACGAAGTCGACACCTGCCCCGCCGGTGAGATCAGCGATGGCTTTGGCCAGATCGGTCGACATGGGGTCGATCACGTGTGTGGCGCCCACGCCGGCGATGGCCGCGCGCCGCATGGCGCTCGGCTCGCTGACGAAGATGGCCTCGACGCCGTGCTCACGGAGCGCGATGAAGACGCTGATGCCGATGGGCCCGGCACCGATCACCAGTGCACGGGAACCCTTCCCCGCACCGCTGCGACGAACTGCGCGCCAGCCGACAGACATCGGCTCGACCAGTGCCCCGAGGCGCAGGTCGACGGAGTCCGGCAACTTGAAGCACTGGGTGGCCTTGAGGGTGGTGTAGGTCGCGAGCCCGCCGCCGTGTGAGGTTAGGCCGTGAAACCCCGCGGTGGTGCAGCCGGCAGGGCGTCCGGTCAGGCACGGGTGGCATGTGCCGCAGTGGTAGATCGGCCAGGCCGCCACGCGGTCGCCCACCTTGAGGTCCTCGACCCCGTCGCCCACCTCGACGACCGTGCCGGAGAACTCGTGCCCCAGGATCTGCGGGGGCTGTGCTCCCGTGATGGGGTGCGGCTTGGAGAAATCCGAGCCGCAGGTGTCGGGGTCGTAGTACACGTGCAGATCGGTTCCGCAGATGCCCACGTGCGCATTCTTGAGCTTGACCTGGCCGGGCAGGGGTGTCGGCTCTGCGACATCTTCGATCCTGAGGTCCTGCTTGGCATGGAAGACGACGGCCTTCATGGTCATGCTCCGATCGTGAGGGCGCGGGCGCGGTTTGTCGTGGGGGTCAGAGCCATGGCCGATTACCGACAATCAACCGGTTGTTCGGTGGTTGGACATTAGGTCCGCGGGACTTCCACGTCAACGATCATCGATCCTCCCGGTGCGTCTCAGGTTGGGATCGGCTGCGTTAGATCAGCATTTCCCTCATCGGCGGCGATCCTTGGTGGGCGTGTCGGAGGTGCGATCTCAGGCCGCCGGACCAGTCGACCAGACGGACCCGGATCAGCTCTCCGCGGGTGCCGCCGACCCCGTCGCCGGGAATCTCCGCGAGACCATCGGCTGAGAGCAGTGAGCTGAGTGCACCCGATCGATGGAGTCCGACGGACGTGGCAGCGAAGATCTCGCCTGTCCACTGGAGCGAGACGCGGACATAGGACACGCGGTCGCCATGGTGGCTGAAGTCCTCCTCGGCGATGGCGGTCACCGTGGGTGCGTCGAGGTCTGCGATCCCGCGCAGCCGAAGGATCGTCGGACGAGCGAAGAGTTCGAAGGCGACCATGGCGGCGACCGGGTTCCCCGGAAGTCCGATGAACGGCACTCCCTGCCCGCTCGTGGGTGATCGTGGAGGCCGGTTCAGCCAGCCGATCGCCAATGGCTTGCCCGGCTTCATGCGGACGGCGAGGGACTCGACCATGCCCTCCCGTGAGGCAAGTTGCCCGACGATGTCGTAGGCCCCGCCTGATGCTCCGCCGGAGGTGACGACGAGGTCGGCAACCTCGAGCAGTTCGGCCATCCGCGCACGAAGCTCCGGCAGCGAGTCCGGTACGGCGACCCCTGTCAGCAACTCGCCACCCGCACGTGCCACCAGAGCGCCGAGCGCGAAGCCGTTGGAGTTGAAGATCTGACCGGGGCCGAGTGAGAGCCCGGGCTCGACGAGTTCGTCGCCGGTCGAGAGCACGGCGATCACCGGGCGTGGCACGACCCGCACATGGGAACGGCCTATCGCGGCGAGCACCGCCACCTCGGACGGTCCGACCTGCTGGCCGCGCGTCATGAGCAGTGAGCCGGAACGGATGTCTTCGCCAGCACGCCGGATGTTGGTGCCGGGCTCGATTCTGCTCTCGATTCGGATCGACGTTGGCGGCATGATCGACAGCGGCCCGGATTGGTCGTCGTCGGCGCCGCACGCCCGAGTCTTCTCGTACTGGATGACAGCGTCGGCGCCCCTGGGGATCGCCGCACCCGTCATGATCCTGATCGCCGTGCCGGGACGGACCTCCTCATGTGCCACGTAGCCGGCGCGGACATCGCCGACGACGATCAGCTCGCGCGGTCCGGTGAGGTCGGCGGATCTCACCGCGTATCCGTCCATCGCCGAGTTGTCATAGGAGGGAAGGTGTATGGGCGCAGTTACATCCTCGGCGAGCACGTGATCGAGTGCGTCACGGATCGGTCGGTCGACTACGTCGAGCGCATCCACGTTGCGCAGGATTCGGGCCAGTGCCTCGTCAGGAGTCACGGTGACCGAGACCGCGGCTCCTGGTCTCACGTGTTGCCCCCCACGACGGCCCCCACGTGGATGTCGTGGAGTCCGAGGCGCGCGAGGGTCTCGTCCGTGGGGGCACCCGTCAGTAACGACCAGCCCTGGAACTCGTAGAACTCATCGCGGATGCGCACGAAGTCGTCACGTGTCAAACCGTTCCCGGCCACGGGCCCACTGGGGATCGGCTCAAAGAGTCTCTCGGCGATGTCGAAATCATCCGCGGGTGTGTACCCCAGGTAGATGTTGATCAGTCGCTGCAGCGTGAGCACCCGATCCCCGATGGCTAACAACTCATCAGGGGAGATGTGTACCCCGGCGGCGGCATCGAGGGACTCCGAGATGTATCCCAAGATCCCGCGGACTCCGATGAAGGAGAAGTAGCAAGCCCCCAGTGAGTCATAGAGAAGCTTGGCCTTCTGAGTCACATGGGAGGCCTCGGCGATGCGGTCGATGTCCTTCGCGGTGAGCGACTCCTCATACCCGAGATCGGGCTCGGGGCGTCCCATCATCATCTCCACCAAGGTCTGCCAGTTGGGTCCGGCTCCCGAGGCCACCTGCATCTGGAACATCACCATCGGGGTCGCGCGCGGGTCATGGTCGTTGAAGCCCACACCGTGCATGTGCATCGCACGGTCTTCGATCCCGAAGGCCTTCGCTGTGGCCATGAGCCCTTGCGCGATGAGCTCGCCGACGCCTTCGCGAGTGACTGTCTTCTCGAGGAGGGCCATCACTGAGGTGTAGTTGCCCCAGGTGAGGTCGAGCCCATCAATCTGCTCGGATGTGATCAGCTTGTCGTTGAAGGCCTCCATGAGCATCGCGATGGTGCGCGGTGCACCCTTGGCGGCCATGCCGTATCCGTCGACGAGGCCGCTGAGCATGAAGGCGACCCCGGGGTCTTCGATTCCCAGATTCGGTCCGAGTTCCTCCATGATCTCGCCGCCATAGCCGGTGAACTCGAGCCCCGCCATCGGCCCGGTTGTGCACTTGGCCTTGTAGTGGCAGGCGGCCTGGCAGTTCCATCCGCCCACCGCCTCGAACTTCCATTTCGCGGAGTCCTTCGCGAGTCTGGCCGACCACGCCACTCCGACCTCGGGGTCCGTGAAGTTCTTGCCCATGATCCAGCCAAGGTCGGCCAGCGGCCCGGTCATGTACTTGAAGCCGTCGTAGTTCTTCGACTCCGGGAATCCGGGATTGGCAGTCGCGATCGCCGCCTGCCATCGTGCGCCGATCTCCTCGAGTCGGGTCGCGTCCCTCACGGGAACGGTCCCGGTCTCAACGACGGCCATGGCCTTGAAGTTCTTCGCCCCGAACGCGACTCCGGATCCGCCTTGGTTGGCGCCGTAGGCCCAGTCGCCGCGAACTGAGGAGCCTTCGATCAGGCTCTCGCCGGCTTGACCGATGCAGTAGACGCTGATGTCTGGCCCTGCTTCGGAGTTCGCGTCGATGATCCTGCGCTGCGTCTCGAAGGTGTCCTGCCCCCACAGGTGGTCAGCCGGGCGCAGTTCGACGTTGTCGCCGTCGATCCATAGGTACACGGGCTTGGCAGCGCGGCCTCGCAGGATGATGCCGTCCCAGCCCGCGTGACGAAGGCGCGCAGCGAAGAATCCGTGCGCGTGGCTGGCGCAGACGTTGCGCGAGAACTCCGCGTTGACGGTGACGATCACCATGTCCGTGCTCTGGGGCACGGCGGTTCCACCGAGCGGCCCGGTGAGGATGAACACCGGGCAATCCGGGTCGGTCACCTTCATCCCGCGCCGGATCTCCTTGCTCAATAGGTAGAGACCAAGCCCAGTGCCTCCGAGCCATCGTTCGCGTACCTCGCGCGGGAGCTCGAGCGGGGTCATCGTCCCGGTGGTCAGATCGATCTCGAGAAGGGGCTGGTACATCTGGCTGGCCTCATTTCGACGAGGGGCTGGAGGGTTCTTAGGTGGCCAGGAGTTCGGTGAGAGCTTCGGCGACGTCGAAAAGATCGGCGACAGCTCCGTAGTGGGCGATGTTGAAGATTGCGGCGCCTGGATCCTTGTTGACGGCGATGATCAATTCCGAGTCGCGCATTCCCTCTTGGTGCTCCGGCGCTCCTGAGACTCCGAGAGTGAGGTAGAGGCGAGGCTTCACCGTCAGACCTGACTTCCCGACCTGACGCGCCTTAGGAAGCCAGCCGGAATCGACCACGGGGCGAGAAGCGGCGATCTCAGCCCCTAGCGCGGCCGCGAGATCCTCGGCTGTCGACAAGTTGTCGGCGCCCCCGATCCCACGTCCGACGCACACGAGCAGTTGGGCCTTGGTGATGTCGATCCCTGTGTCGGCTGGCAGGCGAGTCTCGACGAATGTTGTTCTGAGATGGTCGAGAGCGACGGGCGGAGCGAGAGTGGCGCGTTCGCCCCTCCCGAGGGAGGCCGGCTCGTCCGGCAGTGCCCCGGAGTTCATGGCCACGACAGCTGGCAACGTTGTTCGTGCGGAGGCGAGGAGTTGGCCGCCGTAAATCTCACTCGTTGTTGTCATCTGGGTGCCGTCGCTCTCAAGTGCTACGCAGTAGCTGACGAGCGGAAGGTTGCTCGCCGCGGCGGCCCATGCGGCGAGGTCTATACCCACAGTCGTGTTCTCGAAAAGAACGAGAGATGGTGAGCGCGAAGCGATCGCGGCGAGGACGACGTGCTGGTGCGCCTCAGGAACATACGAGATGAGCGCAGGGTGGGCGATCTCCAGCACCACGTCTGCGACGCCGATCGCGACGGCCCCCGAACCCTCTCCCACCACGAGGGCGACGAGGTCCCCCCCTAGCGCGTCGGCGAGAGGACGGGCGAAGGCGAGCATCCGTGCACCGTCGTCCTTGGCCAAGGGCTCGATGTAGACCAAAACGTCGCCCATCAGGTCAGCACTCCTCGTTCGCGTAGCAGGGCTGCGATCTGTTCTGCAAGTGAGTCGGCGTCGCCCTGGAGCATCGTGACTCCTCCGTCGTGTGCGGGGGGAGCGAGCGAAACCATGGTTGACCCGGCGCCTCGCGTGTCGATCTCCACCTTGACCGACTCTGCGGGAGCCGCCGTCATTGCTTGACGTAGCCGGCTCATTGACACGTAGCGCGGCGGCGATGCTGCAGCCTGGATTCCCAGTACCGCGGGCAGAGTCACGTCGAAGACCGTCATGCGGCCGGCCGCATGCTCCTGGACGACCCGGGCCGTGCGCTCGCCGAGAGTCACTCCGTTGACGACGCTCACGAGCGGCCATCCCAGTGACGCGGCCAGGAAGGGCGCAGTCTGGCCGAACACGTCATAGGGCGTCTGTACGCCGGTGAGGACGAGGTCGGGGGCAAGGCCGCGAATTGCCTGTGCAAGAGCGGACGCAGCTGTCCGTGAGTCGTAGGGATCAACGTCGGCGGCATCGACCATCACCACCTGATCGGCCCCCCGCGCGAAGGCCACTCGGAGAACCTGCTCGATACCCTCGGTGCGCAGTCCCACCGCAGTGACCGTGGCACCCGTGCTCTCTTTGAGCAGGACGGCCTCTTCCAGGGCCTGGTCGTCAAGTTCGTTGATCACCATGCCGACCTCGTCGCGGTCGATGTCGGTGCCGTTCGCATCCAATTCAGGCTCGTCGCCTAGATTCGGCATCAGCCGGAGGACGACGACGATGTTCATGGCCGACCTACGGTGACCTTGTCGAGCCCGAGCCACTCAAGGGATTCCTGCGAAGGCGCGCCGGTGACGGTGGAGAAGCCGACGATGGCGTAGTACCTGTCGCGGGCGTCGCGCAATTCCTCAGCCGTGATGCCCAAGCCCTTCGCGGGGCCGTCGGGAATCTTCTCGACGAGACGTTCGGCGATGACGAGGTCTTCGTCGGGCGTGAACCCGAGGTACATCTGGATCTGTCGCTGCAGAACAAGGAGCCGTTCACCCGTCCGCAACGCTTCGGCGTAGGTGTACTCATGGCCGGTGGCAGCGGAGACCGCCTCGACGTGGGTGACCTCATGCAGGTGTCTGACGAGGAAGTGGCACATGCCTGCGCTGTTCTCCCACATGGTCCATCGCGCGCTCTTGAAGGCGACGTCGGGGATGTAGCTCAGATCCTCGGGATCGAGGACTTCGTCCACGCCGCTCTCGGGCTTGATCGCCACCCCGAATGCGAGCTCGGCGTCGATCGCCGACGACAGATCAGCACCCGAGACGACCTGGCTCTGAAACAGGAAGAGTGGCGCGGCTCTTTGGTCGTAGTCCTGGAAGCCGTTCCACTTCATATGCATCGCGCGATGTTCGATACCGAGGGTCACGGCTGTGGTCTTGAACCCCTGTGCGATGAGGGCGCCCAGACCCTCGCGTCGCACGGTGAGGTCGAGAAGGGCCAACACGCTCTGGTAGTTGCCCCAGCTCAGGTCGAGCCCTCCGGTTTGCTCGAGGCTGATCTCGTCGTTCTCGAAGGCCTCCATCAGCATCGCGATGATGCGCGGAGCGCTGGCCGCCTTCAGCCCGTAGCCATCGACCACTCCCGAGAGGAGAAGCGCGATTGCGGGGTCCTCGATGCCCAGGTTCGGGCCGAGTTCCTCCATCGCTTCTCCGCCGAAACCGGTGAACGTTGCACCGGCCATCGGTCCGGTGGTGCAGGTCGTCCGGTGGTGACAGGCAATCTCGCAGTTCCATCCGCCTGCAGATTCGACCTTCCACTTGCGCAGGTCTTTGCCGAGTCGACGTCCGAAGCGGACCCCGATCTCAGTGTCGGAGAAGTTCTTGCCGTTCATCAGTGCGAGCTCGCCGACCATGGGGATCGCGGTGAGACCGGAGGCGCCGCCGCCATAGGACTCAACGCGGGCAGGCTGGCCTGCGAGGAACCGCCGCCCGAACGGCCACGGCGGCGTGACGGCCTCACTCTCGGCCATCTCGAGCGCCATCTGCTCGATGAGCCCGGCCAGCCGCTGTGGATCGTGAATGGGAACCGTTCCGGTACCTCGAATGGCGATCGCCTTGAAGTTCTTTGCCCCCCACACCACGCCAGGGCCCCCGGTGTTCCATCCGCTGAAGTCATCAACCCGAACTGAGGACCCCCAGACGAGGTTCTCGCCCGCCGGACCGATGCACGCGGTGCTCATATCGCTGCCGTCGCTCTGGGCTAGTTCACGCAAGCGCTGGGGTGTCTCGAACGTGTCCGCCCCCCACATGTCGACTGCGGGCCGAAGCTCGCCACGGCCGTCCTCGATCCAGAGGTAGACCGGTTGCTCGGATCTGCCTCGGATGATGATTCCGTCCCATCCCGTCTGCCGCAGGCGCGAGCCGAAGAACCCATGGGCATGCGCGCTGCAGACGTGATGCTCGATGTCGGGATTGAGGGTCGTGAGGGCGCAGTCCGAACTCGAGAGCACGTCACTGCCGGTGAGTGGTCCGCAGAAGATGTAGATGGGGCAGTCGGGATCCGTCGCTTTCATCCCCGGGCGAAGCTCTTGGCTCAGCAGGTAGAGCCCGAGCCCGGTGCCACCGACCCAGGCGCGGCGTACCTCGTCCGACAGCACGAGGGGTCCGACCGTCCCGGCTGTCAGATCGACCTCGAGTAAGGGCTGGAAGCTGATACTGGGCTGCATGCCGGTTCCCCTCGGTGGGCGCTGTTGCGATCAGTGAACTGTCGCGCGAAACCCCATGCAACTCAGGGAGCGAACTTCTCAGCACTCGCTCAGAGTCAGGTTTGCCTAGCCTTACCAAGGGTTTTCGACAGATGCCCGAACCTCAATACGTGGCATCGTGGCAGCGTCGGCGAAGAGGTCACACGTCGCAGGCATCCAGCGTGAGCTGGGAGATCTCCTTCAATGTGATGTCCTCGCGACCAGAGGTGCGGATTGCGTCGTCGTACATCACGACATCCTTGGGGCACGCCACGATGAAGTACTCGAGCCCGGGGATCTCACCCGCCTCGGAGATGCGCTGGTCGCTGGGCCGCGCGCTGCCGGGCGCAGCGGTGTCCGCCATCCAGATGCGCCCGCCTCCCGCGCCACAGCAGAAGCTGTTGCTGCGGTTCCGTGGCATCTCCACGAGTTCGACCCCTAGCCGCTCGATGAGCTCGCGGGGCTGGTCGAAGATGCCGTTGAGCCGCCCGAGCGTGCACGGGTCGTGGTAGGTGCCCCGTCCGCCGAGTGGCTTCGTGACGGTCAGACGCCCCGCGCGTAGCAGATCGACGAGTAGCACGCTGTGATGGACGACCTGCTCTGGGGCCCAGGACGCTCCGAGCCGCGGGTACTCGTTGCGAAGGGTGTTGTAGGTGTGCGGATCGCTCGTGAGTATTCTCGAGTAATCGCACTCGCCTAGAGTGGCTATGTTGTCGGCGACGAGGCTGCGGAACAGCCCCTCCTCGCCAGCGCGCCGGATGTCGTTGCCCGCGGTGCGTTCTCCCTCGTACAGGACTCCGACATCGACGCCGGCACGGTGAAGCAGGCGGGCCAACGCCTGCGAGTTGAGCTGGTTCCGCGCATCTAGGCTGGCGAAATCCCCTAAGTACCAAAGGATATCGACGGGTGTCGCGCGTGCGTCGGGCAGTTCGATATCGAGTTCTTTGATCCACCTTGTGCGCTTGCGGGCGCTATGTCCGAAACTGTTCCCGGTGTTCTGGACCATCTGGAACACCGACTGCAGGCTCGGGTCAACGTCTCCAGTCTCGACGAGCGCGCGACGAAGCGCGTTGATGATCGGCACGTGCTCGACGCCGACCGGACATACGTCCACACACGCATTGCACTGCATGCACGACCAGAGCGCCTCGGGTGCAACGAGATCAGGGCTGAGAGCACCTGAGACCCCAGCGCTCTGCGCCTCCCTGAGATCTAGGACGAGGTCGCGAGGTGACAGCGGCATACCGGAGGCTCGAGCCGGACACACCTCGTGGCATCGTCCGCACTTAGCACAGGCGTCGAGGTCGAGGCGATGTGTCGCGGTGAGATCTGACAGCGACGCGTATCCCGACTCCGGCTCATCGGGCAGGCGTCGACTCACGTCCTTGTCGCGGGCGGCGACCCCCGCAGGACCGGTGAGCATGTGCATCGCCTTTGTCCAGGGGATCGCGGCGATGAACGCGAACGCTGCGAGGGCGTGGACCCACCACGCGCCGTGACGCAGGACGTCGGCCACTACACCCTGGATGCCGAGCGCCTGAATCGCCGTGCCCGCTGAGAACCCGATCGGCGACCAGACCTCAAAGCTGGGCCGGTCGATGGCGATCCTCAGTGCCTCGAGTAGGAACCCGGTTGCGCCGATGATCATGAGTGACCACAGGAAGACCCAGTCGTCAGCGGAGTACCGAGTTCGAGCGGTCGATTCTTCGCGACCATCGACCCGCGTGTAGTCGAGGCGGATCCCACCGCGGAATCTCCTGACGCCGAGTACGGCCAGACCGATCAGCATCGCGAAGCCGAACAGGTCAAGGAACAGGGAGTATCCGCGGTAGAAGCCGTCGTGCCAGAACGACCACCCCATGGGTTGAGCCACGTGCTCGTCGACGGTGAGGATCGATGTTCCCAGGAACAGAACGAGGAACCCGTAAAAGACGCCCGCATGTGCGAGGCCGACGACACCGGATCGGCGGCCAATCCACGAGTGGGTCAGCACGACTCGGAGCATCCGTCCGACGTGAAGCCGTCGTAAACCGCGGACGTTGAATTGGTAGCGGGCGAAGAGGCGATAGGCGCCCCAGAGGAACACGGCCACGGACACCAGGCTGATGGCGTAGAAAAGCCCGACCTCCCAGCCCGCCATCGACTGGAACAACGTGCGCGTCGGCGTGGCCTGGTTCACGGGAGTCCTCTCGCGTCACCCGGAGCGCTGGTGCTCTCCGGTGGTGGTCGGCCGCGAGGATCAGCTCTGGGGTGTGCTCGGTCCGCCCAAGAGGTGGCTGATATCCGCGTCGACGGGCACGAGTTCGACGACGGGTAGCAGACGCGTCGTGCGGCTCTGGTAGTCGGAAAAGACTTCGGCCTTCGCGCAGATCGCGGCGAAGACTCGCTCTCGATCTTCACCCGTTGTCGGAACGGCAGTGGCGGAGAACTCCTCGCCCAGTAGTTCAACGGTGACGTCAGCGTTGGCGACAATGTTGTGGTACCACTGCGGGTTGATATCGGCCCCGCCCATCGAGGCGATAATCAACAGGCGCCCCTCGACGACGAAGTAGCCGATCGGTGCGGGGCGGCGGATCCCGGACTTGCGTCCCGTGGAAGTCATGATGAGCAGGTCGATGGCTCCGAGTTCGCCCTCGATGCGTCCCTTACCTTCGCGCAGTGCCGCGATCATGACGTCGTTGAACGCCTTGGTGTGCGGAGCGTCGCCGGGGCCCTCGGGGCGGCGAACCTCTTCGGTCAGCATTCCCAGTTGCGCCACGGTGAGTTCGATGGGGCCTTGCGTCATGGGTTTCCTCCGTCTATTGATCTTGATAAGCGTACCGGGTGGCCGTACATCGGCGACGTCGGTGTCGTTAGGCCCCATCCGGCCTGGACCCTCGGTCACGAGTGGATCACATCGTTGCACAGCCACCAATCAGTCGGTAGATTTCGTCGCAGAGGCCGTGATCCACCGCGACGTCGTCCGACACCACAGTGTGCGCACCATCACGCTCCTGGGGTCGGAATCGAGAATGTGCACCGCCAGGCCTCGCGCCGTAGGGCGATGTCCGACACCGATCGGAGCCAGACGATGATCGTCGTCATTGGAGAGTTCACGCGAGCGCCGGGTTCGGCTTCGGCGTCGCTCCACGAGTACCTCGCGGGAGATTTCCCGAACGTGGTGCGTGCGGTCGCGGATCAGTTTCTGATCCAGCGACTGGTTGTCACCACCCGCGTACCAGACGAGGGTATCGATTCCTTCGGCGCTGAACGCGGCTGGTCCGAGGCTCCAGATGCAGTGGTCCAGTGGGCGTTCAGCGATGAGGCGGATGCGCTTCGGGCCATGTCGGCCGGCCGTTCCGATGGGCCCTTCTCGACGCCCCAGCTCGATGCCCTGGCGGACCCGGCGCGCAGGAGTTTGTTCGCGGCTCGCGAGGTCCTGGTCTCAGATGCGATGCCTGATGACGAGCGATGGAGCGGTCGTCTGGGCGGCGAGGCTCCGGTCAAGCTGGTCGTCCAGAACTGGAAGCGGCCCGATCTCACGTTCGACCAGTTCACCGATCATTGGCGCGATGTGCACGGCGTGATGGTCGACCAACTCGGGGCGGCGATGGGTTACCGGCGCTATGTCCAGAGCCATCGCGTGGTGTCAACGTCGATCGACGAGGCCGCGCGTCGCGCCAGCACCCGACCTTCGCCTGACGGCGGCCTCACCGAGGTGTGGTTCACCAACCAGGCGACGATGCACAGTGAGATGGCGAGTGAGGCCGGCCGGGCTGCCAGCGTCCATTTCGCGAACGACGAGGGTAACTTCATCAACCCACCGTCGATGACCGTCTTCCTCGCCCGCGAAAGGCTTGAGTTCGATCGTTCGTAGGTCGCGGTCGTTATCCATATTTGTTGAGGAGTCTGAACGTGAGTAGTACCTATCCGCCCGTGAAGTTCGGCGCCTTCTTCGGTCCGTTCCACAAGGTCGGACTCGACCCGACCTTGGCGCTGAAGCAGGATCTCGAACTCATCGAGCACATGGACCGCCTCGGTTTTGCTGAGGCGTGGGTTGGTGAGCACCACTCTGGAGGGGTCGAGATCGTCGCGTCTCCCGAGATCATGGTTGCCGCCGCTGCTGCGCGGACCTCGCGGATCAAACTGGGTCTCGGGGTGATCTCGCTGCCGTACCACCATCCGTTCATGGTGGCCGACCGCGTCGTACTGCTCGACCACCTCACCGAAGGCCGAGTGATCTTCGGCGCCGGCCCGGGTCAGCTCACGGATGACTGCCGCATCATCGGGATCAACCCGATGGACAACAGGCGCAAGCTCGAGCAGGCCCTCGATGTGATCATCCGACTCTTCGACGGCCAGACGGTGCAAGAGACAACGGACTGGTACACGGTCGATGGGTACCTCCAGTTGGCGCCGTTCTCCGACATCGAGATCGCGGTCACGGGCGCCTGGTCGCCAACGGGCCCGAGCCTTGCTGGCCGCTACGGCACTGGCCTCCTCTCGCTCGGCGCGACCACTCCCGCGGGTCTTGAGTTGCTCGCGAGCCACTGGAAGGTCGTCGAAGAACAGGCGGCGATCAGTGGTCGTCCGGTGTCGCGCGACTCGTGGCGCCTCCTCCAACTCACCCATATCGCCGAGACCGAGGAACAGGCTCTCGCCGACGTCGCGGACCGTCTGCTCACAATGAACAACTACATGGCACAGATCAGCCCGGCGGCCGTCGAATACGAGAGCGTGGAGTCCCTCGTACGCGACACGAACGCGAGTGGCGGTGGCCTGATCGGCACGCCCGAGATGCTCGTGGCCCACATCAAGCGGCTCCAGGAGAAGTCCGGAGGCTTCGGGCGCTACCTGATGCTGCAGGGAGATTGGGCCACCCAGGAAGCAACTAAGCGCAGTTACCAGCTCATCGCCGAAGAGGTGGTTCCGTATTTCAATGGCTCGCTTCGATCGCGTGAGCGTGGCTACTCCGAGGTCTTGTCGAGCAACCTTGCTGGGGCTCAGGCCACCACCGCTGCAGTGAACGCGGCACGCGAACAGTTCGACGCTAAGCATGCGTCGACCTCCTAGTCCTCGGGTGCACAGGTGACGTTGGGCCGTCATCTCTCCGTGGCTACCGAAAGTGAGGGCTCCTTCCTCGGTGTGGTGGTGGCCGGGGGAGAAGGTGTGGCTTTCGGAGGTCACCTTGTCGCGCATTCGATCACCTCGGCCGCGCATGCCGTGTCGACCGGACGTCATCCCGACAGCGTGCACACGCGCTTCTTGCGCCCGGCTTCGCCGGATCTCGACGTCAGATATGACGTCGAGATCACTAAGTCCGGGCGATCTTTCGACAACCTTCGAGTCGACGCGTGGCAGTCCGGGCTGCTCGTCGCGGCGACGACCATTTCGTTCACGACGTTCGAGGAGGGCTTCGACTACCAGGAGGCGATGCCCGAGGTTGCGGGTCCGGATGACATTGAGCCGAGCACCTTCGTCCCACCGGGAACCGAGGCGAGTGTGCGTGCTCACTTCGATATTCGCTATGCCGAAAAGTCTTCCGGTACATCGACATCCGGGCCAACCCAGATCATGTGGCTTCGTGCGCGCGAGCCCCTGGGCGACGATCCGTCGGCCCATGCGGCGGCAGTCGCATGGTTCTCAGATCTGAGCCTGCCCTGGACCGCGGAGCTTCCCTACGAAGGTGCCGCACTCGCGCGTGCCGGGGCCTCGCTCGACCATGTGATGTGGTTCCATCGGCCATTCAGGGCTGACGGATGGCTGCTGTTCACTCAGCGAAACCCTGTCTACGCTCACTCGCGCGCTCTCACCTACGGGCACTTCTACTCCGCTGACGGCCTACTCGTGGCCACGGCGGCTCAGGAGACGCTGCTCCGCCGCACTCCCATCGGCCCTTGAAAGGACAGTCACATGGACTTCGCCCTGACACCCGAGCAGCAGACGTTCACCGACGATCTGCGTCGCTGGGTCGACTCCGAGATCCCGAAGGACTACCTGCGCGAGATCGAGGCGCGGGAGGACGAGTATCCGATCGAATTGTTCGACAAGCTCGGCGCGGCTGGCTATCACGCCGTCAGCGTTCCGGTGGAGTACGGCGGCCAGGGCGGCAGCCTCATGACCCAGTTGATGCTGGCCAGGGGGCTCTCGCGCTCGATGGCGGGGATGATCTGGGTTTGGGGCTCGACCTCGTTCGCCGGCGCGAACTCGGTGGGCCTCTATGGAACCGATGAGCAGAAGGCGAGCATCCTGCCCCGGATCGCAGCCGGGAAGGTGCGCGTCACGATCGGCTTCACCGAGCCTGGTGGCGGCACCGACCTCCTGGGTGCCCTGTCGACCAAGGCACGCAAGGTCGACGGTGGCTGGGTGATCAACGGAGCGAAGACGTGGTGTACCTCCGCTCACGTGTCCGACTACGTTCTCCTGCTCGCCCGCACGGACGACAGGGTCGATCGCAAGAGCAAGGGTGTCACCCTGTTCTTGATGCCAACAGACGCCGAGGGCATCACGCTCAAGCCCATACCCACATTGGGGATGCGTGCGCTCGGCACTTTCGACATGGCGCTCGATGATGTGTTCGTCCCCGACGATCTTGTCTTGGGAGAGCCGGGCGAGGCCTGGAAGATGCTGCTTCCCACACTCGCCAACGAGCGGATCATGCTCATGGGGACATGCTTGGGCATCCTCGACGGTGTGCTCGAGGACGCTCTCGCATACATGAATGAGCGCACCGCGTTCGGCAAGCACATTGGCGAATTCCAGGCCCTCCAGCACTTCGTGGCCGACATCGCGATGTGGCGCTACCAAACCGAGCTCGCGGCCCACCATGCGGCTTGGCTTGGCGATACGGGCCAGGACGTCTTCCTCGCGGTGACGATGGGCAAGGTAATCGCGTCAGAACACGCGGTGCGGGCCGCCGACCTCGGAATCCAGATCCTCGGAGGCCAGGGCTACTCGGGGCGCACCGACATGCAGCGGTATTGGCGAGACGCTCGGCTTATGCGCTTCAGTCCGGTCACCAATGAGATGGCGCGCAATCTCATCGCTGAACGACACGGGCTCCCTCGTTCGTTCTAGCAGCAGATATGCCATGCGACGTCCCGATCAAGCAGTCACGATGTGCGAGGTGAACGCCCGATGTTGATTACCGCGTGGGTCGACGTCAACGCGGCTCGAGATCCTGACGGCATCGCGCTTGCGCTGCCGACATCCGCTGTCACCCATGCTGAATTCCTCGAATCGACCATCCTCGCGGCGAGGCGGCTGAGGGCGGCCGGCGTCGGCGCGGGTGACCACGTCGGAATTCTTCTCGGTGCCGAGATCCCCGAGTACCTCGCGTACGCCTACGGCGCGGCAAGGCTTGGTGCTGTTGCCGTATGCCTCAACGCACGATTTCGGTCGCGCGAGTTGGAGTTCGCCGTCACGAATTCCGGGCTACGACTTCTGCTGACCTCTGAGTGGTTCGACTCCGTCCTGGCCACCACCCGCCTGCCCGCGACGTGTCGTGTGGTCGACATCGTCCATGATTCAGGGTTCCTCGACGGATCGACTTCGGTCACCGTCGACGAGGTATACGAGCAGACCGAGCGCGTGAGCGGCAGCGACGCCGTTCGGGTCGTCTACACCTCAGGCACCACGTCGATGCCCAAGGCCTGTCTTCACACGCATGACGCACTTGTTGCTCAGGGCGAGGCTGTTGCGACCGTCCTTGCCCTCACGGGCACCGACCGCTTCTGGGCTCCGTTGCCGATGTTTCACACCGGAGGGTGGACCCCTTTCCTGGCCGCGCAGTCACGAGGTGCCGCACTTCATCACTGTGTGCGATTCGAGGCCCCCTCTGCGCTGCGCCAGATCGTCGACGATCGCTGCACGGTGTTGTTTCCGGGGTTCGAGACCATCTGGATGGAGGTGCTCGACCAGCCTGGATTCTCCGCAGACCTGGTGAGTGCCGCACGACTGGTGATCATCGTGGGGGTGCCCGAGCGCCTGCGGGTCATGCAGAACAGACACCCCGACGTGCCGCAGATCTCCAACACCGGGTCGACCGAATGTGGCGGATTCCTCTGCATGGGTGAGGTGTCCGATCCGTTCGAGACCCGCATGACCACGGCCGGCCGACTTCTGGAGGGGATGGAGGCACGCATCGTCGATCCAGAGTCTGGCTTGGACCGTCCCGTCGGGGTCGTGGGTGAACTCCTCGTTCGGGGTCCGGCACTGTTTCGAGAGTACTTCGGGGACCCCCAGGCAACCGCCGAAGCCATCGACCACAGCGGTTGGTTCCATACCGGCGATCTACTGGCGAGGGACGCGGACGACCGCTTCGTGTTCGTGGGCCGCGTCAAGGACATGCTCAAGGTGGGCGGAGAGAACGTGGCCGCGGCCGAGATTGAGGATCACCTACTCACCCACCCGGCGGTGTATCTCGCGGCCGTGGTGTCCGCGCCAGACACGAAGTACGTCGAGGTGCCAGCGGCCTTCGTTCAGCTCAAGCCCGGCATGAGCGCGACGGAGAGCGAGATCGTCGCCCACTGCTCCGGAGTCATCGCCTCGTACAAGGTTCCCAGGTACGTGCGGTTCATCGACGAATGGCCCATGTCGGGCACGAAGATTCGCAAGGTCGAACTTCGAGAGCGGATTGCTCGCGAGCTCGCCTAGGATTCCACGGTGCCCGAGAAGCCTGTCGTGAGAACGAGTTTGCCCACGAGGTCGCGTGACTCCATCAACCGGTGCGCCTCCACGACATCCTCGAGGGGAAGGGTGGTCACCACTGGCCGAACATCCCCCGATCGCACCAGGTCGCACATCAGGGTCAACGCCGCCTGCGGCTCTGCCGGATCTGCATCGACCACGTGCGCGACGATGAAGCCGACCACCGTCTGGTTGCGGACGAGTAGATGTCGGCTGTCGAGCATCCCGGGGGATTGGCTCGCGGATCCGACGACGACGTAGCGACCGCCCACCGCCATCGCTGCGAGGGACGGGCCGAAGACAGGACCGCCCACGCCATCGATGACGACGTCGCACCCCTTCCCCCCTGTCGCGGAACGGATCGCGTCCTTCAAGCCGTCGACATCGCGGGAATCGAGGGTGATCTCGGCACCGGCGTCTCTCGCGGCATCGCGCTTCGCCTGCGATGACGCGGTTCCGATCACGCGCGCGCCTGCGTGAACCGCGAGTTGGACGGACAGGATGCCGACGCCGCCGGCAGCGGCGTGCACCAGCACGGTGTCGCCCCGCCGCACCCGGCCGAAGAGGTGCAGTGCGTACATGGCCGTGATGCCCTGGAGGAACACCGCGGCAACCTGCGGCGCGGGTAAATCCTCTGGTACGTCGTACACCCGGTGCGAGGCGGCGAGGACATGCGTGGCGTAGCCGCCCCCGTCCTCGATCCACGCTGCCACGCGACGTCCGAGGAGGTGCTCGGCCCCCGCTCCCGTCATGACGACGCGGCCGACGGCCTCGGATCCGGGGGCGAGGGTGAGCGGCTGGTTGCGCAAGTACTCGCCGCGGCGGGTCATGGTGTCACCGAAGTTGACCCCTGAGACCTCGGTCTGCACAAGGACTTGACCGGGCCCTGGTTGGGGGGTGGGCCCGTCGGTGAATGCGAGGACCTCGGGGCCCCCGAATGCGCTCAAGATCACCGAGCGTGTGGTCATCAACCTTCTCCGTTCCCGTGGGGCGTCGCGGAGCAGTGTGCCAGCAGAGGGCGGCGCAGGGCCGCCCCGATCGAGGGACGTGCCTGTGGTCGGGCGTACGATTCGAGAGACGAGATCGGTCAACCCTGAGCCGGTGCCCCCATGTCAGGCGAGAGGTCCCACCGTGTCATGGAGTTCGTCCGTCGCAGTGGCGAGCGGCATCGTCGCCCTCGTGCTCACCCTGGTGATGACCCTTCCGCAGACCTGGATGATCTGGCGCGACCGCTCCTCTACCGGAGTCTCCGCCGGCACATGGGCGCTGTTCTTCCTGTCATTCTCGCTCTGGATCGGCTATGACTTTCGGATCGACGACTCTGTCAATCTCGTGGCGAATGTCCTGGCCGCCGCCTCAGCCGGACTCCTGACCGTCGTGATCGAGGGTGTGACGGTAGGGCGCACCAGACGGGGTGCGCTGCTGCTCCTGGGTCTGGTCGCTAGCGGCCTCCTGTTGATGGCATTCGGGCGTTTCGGCCCGATGTTCATCCTCTCGGTGCTTCTCCCGGCGGCGGCCTTGGGCCGGATGCCGCAGGTGCTGCGATCGTTGCGCACCTGGCGTGCGGTCGGCGCGAGCGAGGTGAGCGTCACGACCTGGTGGCTCGGGGTGGGCAGCGGCGTGGCCTGGATCGTGCACGGCGCCCTCCAGCCCGACGTGCTGATCATCTTGACCGCGGTTACGTCCACAGTCCTATCTGCGGCGGTGCTCACGTTCGAGTACTCGGCTCGACGCGCACGTGCTGTGTTGGCGCCGGCCTAGGTCCCGCCTCCGCGCGATATGACCGCCCGACTGGTTGTATCGTTCCCCCGAACGTGGTGACGTGAACGTCCGGGAGCCCCACCTTGGTAACGTGCCAAAAAGTGATTGCCGTATCCACGACGCGTCCAGCCCTGAGGAGACAGCATGTCCGTGAATACCTCCACGCCAATCGTCCCGGACGAGATTGCGCGAGC
>CAFBPU010000007.1_pt1 | contig 66220 bp, 60 predicted proteins | sample 7269791 | NCBI WGS metagenome assembly CAFBPU01 (sample SAMEA6814154, study PRJEB35770) | freshwater metagenome | biome: Freshwater; feature: Freshwater reservoir; material: water | place: Czech Republic | collected 2017-06-27 | depth 30m m
CGGCATGGGTTTCGCCGGCCCCGACCCTTCATCGGTACGTGCCGCCGTGGCAGCTGTTATTTCCCGGTCCGGCATGGAAGCGAGCCGGGCGCGGTTGCGTGTCACGGTCACCTCGGGCAGCGGCCCCCTGGGCAGCGAGCGGGGCGACGGTCCGCCGACTCTGATCGTCACTCTGACGCCTACCCAGAGGTGGCCGCAGAGCACAGCAGTGGCGACCGTGCCGTGGGTGCGCAATGAACGCTCTGCACTGGTGGGGCTCAAGTCGACCTCCTACGCCGAGAACGCCATCGCCCTCGCATCGGCGCAGCGCCGCGGGGCGTCTGAGGCGTTGCTGGCGGACACACGCGGTCGTCTCAGCGAGGGAACCGGCAGCAACATCTTCGTGGTGGTCGCGGGGGAGGTCCTCACCCCGTCACTCGATTCTGGCTGCCTCGCAGGCGTCACACGCGAATTGCTGATCGAGTGGTCGCGAGACTTCGGGGGGATCTCCGAGACCGACCTGCCCTATGAGGTGCTCTTCAGCGCCGATGAGGTGTTCTTATCTTCCTCGACCCGAGATGTTCACCCCGTTCACAAGGTGGATTCGCGTGAGTTGCCAGTCGGACCGGTCGCAACCGACCTCGCGGCGATGTTCCTGGCCCGCGCCGCGGACGATCCTGACCCGTGACGCTGTCAGCTGACTTCCCAGGTGCGCGTGCTCAGCCCCGAGAGTTCAGTAAGGCCCCGACCAGGCTGAACGCGGTGCGGGTGATGCGGACAGGCTCGCATTTGGTAGGGTTCACCAGCACCGGGCGATTGGCGCAGGGGTAGCGCGCTTCGTTCACACCGAAGAGGTCACTGGTTCGAAACCAGTATCGCCCACAAGCGAAAGCCCCTGTATCACAGGGGCTTTCGGCGTTTCTTGTCTACTTTCCCGGTGTCGCCCCCGTCAGATGTGTTCGTCGCGGTGTGGGATCAGGCCGCTCATCGTCTTCCACGACGTGCCTCACGGGCTTGCCCCGAGGGCGTGTATCGCCTCGCCGCCACATCAGTCCTTGGGTGACCTTGGGCATCCCGCTCCTCGATCGCTGCCAGGCGGCGACCGTGGTGTGCCCAGATGCCAGATCGGCTCCCGCACCTCGCGATGGCGCGGCGCGGGTAGGCTCGGACCTCCAGAGCCCGGCGCTTCGTACCCGCCGGTCCCCATCAGGGCCGACCCCTCGTGACGGTCGTTCCATCGAGCACCAGGAGAACGCCGTGCCTCAGATCACCGTCCGTGACCAAGACGGGAACCTCGAGGAGAGGTCGGTTCCAGACGGCTCCACGGCAGCCGAACTCTTCCCGGATCGCAGCGTCGTGGTGGCCCGTGTCTCTGGCGAACTCAAGGACCTCTCGTACGTGGTGGCCCAGGGTGACACCCTCGAGCCCGTTGCCGTTGACTCAGAAGACGGGCGCTCAGTGCTGCGGCACTCGACAGCACACGTCCTAGCCCAGGCCGTGCAGCAGCTCTTCCCGGAGGCAAAGCTCGGAATCGGCCCGCCCATTCGCGATGGTTTCTACTACGACTTCGATGTGGCCCGCCCATTCACCCCTGACGATCTCGCATCCATCGAGAAGCGCATGCAGGAAATCGTCAAATCAGGGCAGCGCTTCTCCCGTCGTGTTGTGAGCGAGGACGAGGCGCGCGCCGAGCTCGCCGACCAGCCTTACAAGCTCGAACTCATCGGCCTCAAGGGCGGGGCATCGGCCGACGAACTTGGCGACATCATGGAAGTGGGTGGCGCCGAGCTCACGATCTACGACAACCTCGATAGCAAGACGGGTGAGCGTTCCTGGTGCGATCTCTGCCGGGGTCCGCATGTGCCAACGACCAGGGTGATCCCCGCATTCAAGTTGATGAGATCCGCGGCGGCCTACTGGCGCGGAAGCGAGAAGAACCCGATGTTGCAGCGGATCTACGGCACCGCCTGGGAGAGCCGGGATGCGCTCAAGGCGCACCTTGCATTCCTCGAAGAGGCCGAGAAGCGCGACCATCGTCGCCTCGGCACCGAGCTCGACCTGTTCAGTTTCCCCGACGAGATCGGCTCAGGGCTCGCGGTGTTTCACCCGAAGGGTGGGGTGGTCCGTCGCGCCATGGAGGACTACTCCCGTCAACAGCATGAGCGGGCGGGATATGAATTCGTCAACACACCACATCTGACCAAGGGCACGCTCTACGAGATTTCCGGTCACCTCGACTGGTACTCCGAGGGTATGTATCCGCCCATGGAGCTCGACGCGGAGTACGACGCGACGGGTGCACTGAAGCGGGCCGGCCAGAAGTACTACATGAAGCCCATGAACTGCCCCATGCACAACCTCATCTTCTCGGCGCGAGGTCGCTCCTACCGTGAGTTGCCATTGCGCCTGTTCGAGTTCGGAACGGTCTACCGCTATGAGAAGTCAGGCGTCGTGCACGGCCTCACACGGGCGCGAGGCTTCACCCAAGACGATGCTCACATCTATTGCACCGTCGATCAGATGCCTGGTGAACTCGATTCACTGTTGACCTTCGTGCTCGATCTGCTGCGCGATTACGGCCTCGACGACTTCTATCTCGAGCTTTCGACTAAGGATCCAGTCAAGTTCGTCGGTTCTGACGACGACTGGGATCGCGCGACCGAGACGCTACGGGCGGCTGCCGAACGTCAGGGTCTAGGGCTGGTGATGGACCCAGGAGGCGCAGCCTTCTACGGCCCCAAGATCTCCGTCCAGGCGAAGGACGCCATCGGGCGCACTTGGCAGATGTCGACTATCCAGGTCGACTTCAACCTGCCCGAGAGATTCGAGCTTGAGTACACCGCGGCAGACGGCACCCGACAGCGGCCCGTCATGATCCACCGCGCTCTCTTTGGATCAATCGAGCGGTTCTTCGCCGTCCTGCTGGAGCACTACGCAGGCGCGTTCCCGACCTGGCTGGCGCCGGTGCAGGTGGTGGGTATCCCGATCACGGATGGCCACGTTGACTACCTGCAGGATGTGGCTCGCGAGTTGCGCGCAGCGGGTATTCGGATCGAGGTCGATTCGTCCGACGATCGCATGCAGAAGAAGATCCGCAACGCCCAGAAACAGAAGGTGCCCTACATGCTGATCGCGGGAGACGAAGACGTCGCGAACGGGGCAGTGTCCTTCCGCTATCGAGACGGTACTCAGAAGAACGGCGTACCCATCGCTGAGGCGATCGCTGAGGTTGTCGACTCGGTGGTGCGTCGTGTCCAAGTCTGAGTTCGCGCCGTCCGGATCAGATGCATGGGACCGTCTCTGGACCCCACATCGCATGGCCTATATCCGCGGCGAGAACAAGCCAACCCATGAACGTCCCGGTGACGAGTGTCCGTTCTGTCGGGCACCCACGCTTGCAGGCGCTGACAGCCTCGTGGTGGCACGAGGTGAGTCCGTGTACGTCGTGCTGAACCTCTACCCCTACAACGCCGGCCACCTGATGGTGTGTCCGTTCCGGCATGTCCCCGACTACACCGATCTCACTGAGGAGGAGGTCGCCGAGTTGGGTGCGTACACCCAACGCTCCATGGCGGCACTTCGCGACGTGTCTGGTGCTCAGGGATTCAACATTGGGCTGAACCAGGGCGCGATCGCTGGCGCCGGCATTGCCGGGCACCTCCATCAGCACATCGTTCCCCGCTGGTCTGGAGACACCAACTTCATGCCCGTGATCGGGGGTACGCGCACGATGCCCCAGTTGCTCGAGTCCACGCGCGATCTTCTGGTGTCTGCCTGGCCCGAAGGGGCGTGATCCCCCCTGCGCTGTGTCACTAGGAGGGGTTCTCGCTGCTTGATGAGCTATGAATGGAAGGGAGAGGCAGGGTGATGGCCAGCGGACCACTCCTGCTCTTCGATGGCGATTGCGCGTTCTGCACGTCGAGCGTGGGTTGGTTCGTGCGGGCGTTCCCCCACGCCTTTGTTGCCCTGCCCTACCAGCGCGCCAAACTCGAACTCCTGGGATTGACGGAATCCGAATGCCATTCCCGCCTCCAATGGATTTCGGACACCTCCATGGCAGCGACCTCGCGCGAGTCGGGCGCGCGGGCCGTCGGTTCGATGATGCGCTCAGGCGGGCGGTCACTCCGGGCGAGCGCGGTCGATCGCGACTCAACTCCTCCTGCCGACGCACACCCCAGGGCCGCGACCCGATCTCGGCTGCGCCTGAGAGCATCCGGGGCGCTCTGGATCGTGTGCGGCGTCCTGGCACTTGTGCCGCCTACCTCGTGGATTGCCGCAGGCATTTATTGGGCAGTGGCCGCCAACCGCCACGCCCTCCCCGGCGGCACCCCCGCCTGCCACCTCTAACCCCCCCATTTTGTGGTCAATGTGCCCTGGGCGGCCCTAGAGGCCCTTGAACTTCCCCATTGAACAAGCCTGGCAAGAGTTCAGCAGTGGAACCTTCCTGGCCCTCAGCCTCTCGACAGCGCAGCCCCCGAGGCCACTATCCGAGGCCGAATTCGTCCCCAATGGGGAAACTCAGCGGCCTCTAAGGCCGCTCAGGGCACATTCACCACGAGATTGGGGGGTTAGCGGCCGTGGGGGGTGGCGGCGAGTTTCTTGGCTACTTGGGGGGGCATCGGTTCGTGGCCGGTGTAGCTACGGGTGAAGGTGGCGGTGCCATGGGATAACGAGCGCAATTCGACGGCGTAGCGGGTGAGCTCCAACTGGGGGACATCCGCCTTGATCTGCGTGCGGCCTGTGCCAACGGGTTCACTGCCTAAGACGCGCCCTCGACGGATCGAGAGATCGCCCATCACCGCGCCCACGTATTCGTCCGCGACCAGGACAAGGATCTGATCGACGGGTTCGAGCAACGCGATGGAGCCGGAGGCTGCCGCGTCCTTGAGTGCCAGCCCGCCAGCGGTCGCGAACGCCATGTCTGAGGAGTCAACAGAGTGCGACTTGCCATCGACAAGCGTGACGCGGATGTCGACCAACGGATACCCGAGAGCGACTCCGTGGTCCATCTGGCCACGCACACCCTTCTCGATACTTGCGACGAACTGGCGCGGGACCGACCCGCCCACCACCTTGTCCACGAACTCGAATCCAGTTCCGGCCGGCAGCGGCTCGACCTCGATATCGCAGACTGCGAACTGGCCGTGGCCACCTGACTGCTTGACCAGGCGCCCATGGCCTTTGCTGACGACTGTGAAGGTCTCGCGCAACGAAACGCGGAGCGGGACGGAGTCCACAGCGACGCCGTACCTGTTGCGGAGACGGTCCAGGACGACGTCGACATGCGCCTCGCCCATGCACCACAGCACGAGCTGGTTCGTCTCGGGATTGCGTTCGAGACGCATGGTCGGGTCTTCCGCGACCAGACGGCCCAATCCCTGTGCGAGTTTGTCCTCGTCTGGCTTGGAGTGCGCGACGATCGCGACGGGAAGCAGCGGATCGGGCATCAGCCACGGCTCGATCAGCAGAGGGTGTGATTTGTCGGAGATCGTGTCACCGGTCTCGGCCCGGCCAAGTCTTGCGACCGCCACGATGTCGCCTGCGATTCCCGCAGTGACGAGGCGCTGCGTTTTCCCCAGCGGGGATGACAGAGTTCCCACGCGTTCATCGACATCGTGGTCCTCGTGCCCTCGATCGACGGCGAAGTGTCCCGAGACGTGGACGATCACGTCCGGGCGCAAGGTACCGCTGAAGACGCGCACAAGGGACACGCGACCGACGTACGGGTCGGACGTGGTCTTGATCACCTCAGCGCAGAGCGGCCCATCGATGTCGCAGACCAGGGGATTGGTTGGTGTGCCATCGGGCGCAGTCACCATCGGCAAGGCATGCTCGTTCGGTGACGGAAATCCACTAATGATGAGTTCGAGAACCTCATACATGCCCGTCGCGATTGGGGTCGTGGCGGTTCCGACGACGGGGTAGAAGGAACCTCGCGCTACTGCGGTCTCGAGATCGGCCAGCAGCACAGTGAGGTCGATCTCCTCTCCCGCGAGATAGCGTTCCATGAGGGTCTCGTCCTCGCTCTCGGCGATGATTCCCTCGATGAGGTAGCCGCGGGCAGTGTCGATCAGCGGCACGTGTTCGACGTCGGGCGCCTTGGTTACACGCTCGCCCGAGGTGTAGTCGACTACCTGCTGGGATAGCAGTCCGATCAGACCCCCGACCGAGCCGTTATCGCGGTGCATCGGAAGGTGCAGGGGTAGCACGCCCTCGCCGAACACGCGCTGACAGATCGCGACAACGTCGTCGAAGTCGGCCCGTTCCTTGTCCAGCTTGGTGATCACGACGGCCCGAGGCATCCCGACTGCAGCGCACTCCTCCCAGAGCAGTTGCGTGGCCACGTCAACACCCTCGACCGCCGAGATCACGAACAGTGCAGCGTCCGCGGCACGCAAACCTGCGCGTAGGTCTCCCACGAAGTCGGCGTAGCCCGGGGTATCGATGAGGTTGACCTTGACCCCAGCAAACTCGAGTGGCGCGAGCGTGAGTCCGACGGATCTGTGCTGCCGCACCTCTGCCTCGTCGAAATCAGAGATCGTCGTGCCCTCCTCGACGTGGCCCGCCCGGGCCACGGTTCCGGCTTGGACGAGAAGGTGTTCAACCAGCGTGGTCTTCCCCGACCCCGACGGCCCTACCAGGACGACATTGCGGATCTTGTCGGGGCTGACAGGCGCGGGCCCGCCTACCCCGGCGCCCGGGCTGTTCTTCTCGGCCATCTCGGTCGCCTCCTGCAGTACTCATGGATCGTGTTGTTCACCTTTCACCCGCGGATCCCGCGAGGCAACCGCTTCCGTGAAGCAGCCGCCGTTAGGCTCGTGCCGTCATGCTGAACAACACCTCCGTGCGCCGTGCCGTGTCCGTGGTCGTCGAGCCGGTCGCGCGTGGGTTGCTGCGGTTGCACATATCGCCGGACGCCGTGACTTTCGTCGGCACGCTCGGTACCTGTGCTGCTGCTCTCGTGTTCTTCCCGCGCGAGTCGTGGTTCATGGGTGCGCTGGTGATCACGATCTTCGTCGTGAGTGACCTTATCGACGGAACGATGGCCAGGCTGTCTGGACGCTCCGGTCCGTGGGGCGCATTCCTCGACTCCACCCTCGATCGCGTCGCCGATGGGGCCATCTTCGGTGCGATGATCCTTGGTTTGACGCACGCGGGCGATATTCGAACCGCCTGGGTTGCGCTCGCCTGTCTGGTCGGTGGGGGGGTGGTCTCCTACGCAAAGGCACGCGCCGGAAGTCTCGGGGTCGAGTGCAATGTCGGGGTCGCAGAGCGACCGGAGCGGATCCTGATCGCCCTGGTGGCCGCCGGGCTTTATGGTCTCGGAATTCCCTACCTCTTGCCGGCGGCTCTCTGGGTCCTTGCGGTGCTCACCTGGTTCACGGTCTTTCAACGCGTGATGCATGTCCGACGCCAGATGCGACCGGGCCTCGGCACGGATCCGACGTGAGCACGATCGGCGAGGTGCTCTCCAATGTCGGTTTCGGCATCGGCTGGGCGGCCGTCCGACGGATGCCAGAGCGTGCCGCATACGGGCTCTTCGATCGTGTCGCTGACGCCATGCTCGCGCGTCGCGGCGGGCAGGTACTTCGTCTGGAGTCCAACCTACGACGCGTCGTAGGGCCGGATCTGAGCGAGGCTGATCTGCGACTTCTGGTGCGTGCCGGGATGCGTTCTTACTTTCGCTATTGGTGTGAGGCCTTCCGGCTCCCTGGGTGGAGCCGGGCACGAATAGTCGAGTCAATTCGGGTTATCGACGACCACAATCTCGCGGACGCTCTCGCGACCGGACGAGGAGTCGTGGTCGTGCTGCCCCACATGGGCAACTGGGACCACGCGGGTGCGTGGGCCACACTCAAGCATTCGCCGGTGGTCACTGTGGCCGAGCGGTTGGAGCCAGAGGACCTTTACGAGAAGTTTCTGGCTTTCCGTCGTGGTCTGGGGATGGACGTGATCCCACTCACGGGAGGCGATCCACCGTTCCCATACTTGGCCGACCGGCTACGCGAGGGTGCTCTCGTGGCACTTCTCGGCGATCGCGACCTCGGTAATTCGGGGGTGCCCGTTGATTTCTTCGGGTCGCGGGCGAAGTTCCCGGCTGGCCCTTCGGCTCTGGCGGTCGATACAGGCGCGGTGCTGCTGCCCGCGACGCTTTTTCTACGCGAGGGGGTCAATTGGGTGCGTTTTCACGCGCCCATCGAGATTCCCGTGGCAGGGGAGCGTTCACGTCGCATCTTCCGCTCCACTCAACTTGTGGCAGATGTCTTCGCAGCTGGGATCGCGGAACATCCCTCGGATTGGCACATGCTTCAGCGGCTCTGGGTGCAGGACCTCGATCCAGTCAGGACGGCGACACGATGACCGTGAGCCGTGTGCCCTCGCAGGTGGCCGTCCCATGAAGATTGGGATCGTGTGCCCCTACGACTGGTCGGCACCGGGCGGCGTCCAGGTTCACGTGCGGGATCTCGCCGTGGCGCTCGAACGGCTCGGACACCAGGTGAGCGTCCTTGCCCCGTGCGACGACGAGGCAGATCTCCAGCACTTCGTGGTGTCATCTGGTCGTCCAGTATCGGTCTCGTACAACGGCTCGAAGGCGAAGGTGACCTTTGGCCCGGTGTCGACTAGGCGCGTGCGCCGGTGGCTGCGAGAGGGTGACTTCGACGTGCTCCACGTACACGAGCCGGCATCCCCGAGCGTCTCCATTTTGTCGTGCTGGTCCGCGCGTGGACCGATTGTGGCGACGTGGCATTCGTCCATGGAGAGGTCTCGCGCGCTCGCAGCGATGTACTCCATCGTGCAGACGGCACTCGAGAAGGTGTCCGCGCGCATCGCGGTAAGCGAGGCGGCGCGCCAAACCCTCGTCGAACACATGGGCGGCGACGCCGTATTGATCCCGAATGGGGTCGACTGCTCGGCTTTCGGCGGTGTGGAACCGTTGCCTGGTTGGCCGGGGGAGGGCGGCGCACTGTTCTTCATCGGTCGCATCGACGAGTCGCGCAAGGGCTTATCGGTTCTCCTCGAAGCCCTTCCCACCATCGCCAAGGCCCATCCTGGCGTCCGTCTCCTTGTGGCCGGTCCGGGTGACATCGAGGAGTTCCGCTCAAGCCTTCCTGCCGACATTGTCGCCCGAGTGGATTTCCTGGGGCTGGTGAGCGAGGAGGTGAAGCGGCGAGCGTTTGTTTCCGCCGACATCTACGTGGCGCCCAACACTGGCGGCGAGAGTTTCGGGATCGTGCTCCTCGAGGCGATGGCGAGCGGAACACCGGTGCTGGCAAGTGATATCGAGGCTTTCCGTAGTGTCCTCGACGATGGTCGCGTGGGTGCTTTGTTCTCGAATGAGGACCCTCAGGATCTCGCCCGTGCGGCGATCGCCCTGCTCGATGACACCTCCGAAAGGGCCCGACTCTCGCGAGACGGGGTTTCTCGTGCGCGCGAGTTCGACTGGGAGATCGTCGCCCGGCATGTCCTCGAGGTTTACGAGGCGGTCACCGTAAGCGGTGAGAAGGTATCGGAGGACTTCCGCGGGCAGTTGGTCGGCCGGCTCTCCCGTGGTGATCGAGATGACAGGAACGATTAGCGATGGATTGGTTCACCCAAGTTCTCGTCGTCGCCGTCCTTGTGGGCGGCATCGGCGTCTACCTGTCCTCGACGGCGGGCCGTCTCGACCGACTTCACCATCGGCTCGAGACCACGTTCGCGGCACTGGACGCGCAGCTGCTGCGCCGCGGGGCTGCCGCTCAGGAGCTGGCTTCATCCGGGCTCCTCGATCCGGCCGCTTCCCTGGTCCTTGCTGAGGCGGCACAAGGTGCGCTCGCGGCTGATCCCGACGACGAATCACGCCGATCCGTCGTCGAGAGCGAATTGACCCGCGCCATCGGGGCGGTTCTGGCAACCCGTGAGGATGCCGATGAGGTGCGAGCGAGCGCCGGACCTGACCTCGCGCTGGCCAACCAATTGCTCGACGAACTCGCTGTGGGCTGTCGTCGTGTAGGGCTGGCCAGAAGGTTTCACAACGACGTGGTGCGCAGCACCTTGCAGCTGCGCCGCAAGCGGGTCGTGAGGTGGTTCCGCCTCGCTGGTCACACACCGATTCCCACCACGTCAGATTTCGACGACACGCCTCCCGCGGGCTTGTCCACGATCTGACCTCGACGCGTTTACCCTGAGGCTGGCCCTCACGACGGGGGCCTCGAGGCGAGGAATCTTCGTGCAAAATCAGTACCACCGTGTCGGTAACGCGACTGTCATCTCGCTCGCGGCCCTCGCCGCCGCGGGTCTGTTGGCCGGCTGCGCTCAGGGAGATCCGGTCTCCACGCAAACGTCGGCGACAGTGTCCACGAGCGCCTCAGTCGCCGCCCCGACCCCGTCGCCCAGCAACACTGCAGCGGGCGCCTCGCCGTTCTCGGGACGCGCGGGCGGCGCTGGAAAGCCCGTGCTCGTGGTCAAGTTCGACAACACGCCCAATGCCCAGCCTCATGTGGGCTTGCAGGCGGCCGACATCGTGTTCGTGGAGGAAGTCGAATTTGGCCTCACTCGACTCGCGGCCGTCTTCTCCACCGAGATTCCGAAGGTTGTCGGTCCGATCCGCAGCGCCCGCATCTCCGACATCGACCTGCTCGGTCAGTTCGGTCGTCCCGCGTTTTCGTACTCCGGCGCACAGGCCAAACTGCGCCCGGTTCTCGCCTCTGCATCTCTCTTCGATGTGTCAGGTGACCAAGGGCCTCAGGGCTATTTCCGCGATAAGGCGCGTCGGGCTCCCTACAACTTCATGGGATACGCGACCAACCTGCTCGCACGTGCCCCCGACGCGTCACCGGCGCGTGACATCGGCTACCTGTTCTCGGTTCAGGCACCGTTGGGTGGCAAGAAGATCACCACCGCGACCGTGAAGTACCCCTCGTCCTTGGTGCAGTTCCTCTGGAATGCCGCGGGTACCAACTATGACGTCTGGCTCAACGGCAAGCGTGCGCGCGCGGCCGAGGGAGGCACACAACACGCCGCTACCGTCGTGATCGAGTATGTCGACCAGCATGCGTCGGGCTACGGCGACAAGTTCGGCGGTCTGACTCCGAAAGAGGAAACCATCGGCAAGGGCACAGGCTGGATTCTGCGCGATGGGCAGGCCTGGCCGGTCACGTGGAATCGGCCCACGCTCACCGTGGGCACCACGTACACCGGGGCGGATGGAAAGATCGTGAACTTCGCGCCGGGCCAGATCTGGGTGGTGCTGATCAACAAGACCACGCCGGCCAAACTGGTCTGAGGTTCCCAGGCCGCGTGCCCCTCAAGGCCGAGGCCTTCCCCGGGGGTCAATGCGCTCTGCTACCGGTATCGTGGTCTCGTTCGGTCGTTCGAGGCCGGATCGTTCCCACTCCCGCTTCTGCCCTGAGGTCGTCGATGCCTTCCACGCCCGAGTCCAGCCGTTCCGGCTCGCCTTCTACCCTCGCTCCTGCGGTCGGCACCGCGCGCGTCAAGCGCGGTATGGCCGAGATGCTCAAGGGCGGCGTGATCATGGACGTCGTCAACTCCGACCAGGCCAGGATCGCCGAGGACGCGGGAGCTGTCGCTGTCATGGCGCTCGAGCGGGTACCGGCTGATATCCGAGCCCAGGGTGGGGTGTCGCGCATGAGCGACCCCGACATGATCGACAAGATCATCGAGGCCGTGTCGATCCCCGTCATGGCGAAGGCTCGCATCGGGCACTTCGTCGAGGCGCAAATCCTGCAGAGCCTCGGAGTCGACTACATCGACGAGTCAGAGGTATTGACACCCGCCGACTACGTCAATCACATCGACAAGTGGCAGTTCACCGTTCCCTTCGTGTGCGGCGCCACCAATCTCGGTGAGGCCCTTCGTCGACTGTCCGAGGGTGCGGCGATGATCCGCTCCAAGGGTGAGGCTGGCACTGGCGACGTCTCCAATGCCACCAAGCACATGCGGACTATCTCCGGTGAGATCCGCCGACTCAGCTCTCTCTCGCGTGACGAGCTGTACGTCGCGGCCAAGGAGCTCCAGGCACCGTTCGAGCTTGTGTCCGAGGTCGCCGCTGCCGGGCGACTTCCCGTCGTTCTCTTCACGGCCGGCGGCATTGCCACCCCCGCCGACGCGGCGATGATGATGCAGCTCGGTGCTGATGGTGTCTTCGTCGGCTCCGGCATCTTCAAGTCGGGCAATCCGCAGGAGCGGGCACATGCGATCGTCCAGGCGACGACCCACTTCCAGGACGCGGACATTCTGGCGAAGGTCTCTCGTGGCCTTGGTGAGGCGATGGTCGGCATCAACGTCGCCGACATCCCGGTGCACCACCGACTGGAAGACCGCGGCTGGTGACGGGGGCCCCGCTCATCGGGGTCCTGGCACTTCAGGGCGATGTGCGCGAGCACGAGAATGCCCTCGCCAGTTGCGGTGTGGCCACCCGTCGCATTCGCTTACCGGCTGATCTTGACGGAATTGACGCCCTCGTCGTTCCCGGCGGGGAGTCCACGACGATGAGCAACCTGGCGCTGCGCTGGGGCCTGATGGAACCGCTGCGCGCTCGTGTTGGTGAGGGGATGCCGGCCTACGGGTCCTGCGCCGGGATGATCATGCTGGCGGACCGACTCGAGGGCGGCCGCCCTGACCAGCAGACGATCGGCGGTCTCGACGTCACGGTCCGTCGAAACGCGTTCGGTCGACAGGTTGACTCATTCGAGGCGGATGTCCAGATCCTCGCCTTGGGGCCCACGCCAATCCATGCAGTGTTCATCCGAGCTCCGTGGGTCGAGCAGGCGGGCGAATCCGTCCAGGTGCTAGGAACCATCGCAAGCGGCGACGCCGCCAGTAGGATCGTGGCCGTCCGACAGGGTCACCTGCTCGCGACGTCGTTCCACCCCGAGCTCACCGGGGACACCCGGGTGCATCAGTACTTCGTCGAGATGGTGAGAGAGCAGGCATGAGCGGCCACTCCAAGTGGGCGACCACGAAGCACAAGAAGGCCGTGGTCGACGCCAAGCGCAGCAAGTTGTTCGCGAAACTGATCAAGAACATCGAGGTCGCCGCCCGCACGGGGGGCAATGATCTGGACGCGAACCCGACTCTCTATGACGCCGTCTACAAGGCGAAGAAGAACTCGGTTCCCAACGACAATATCGATCGTGCACTCAAGCGGGGTTCCGGCGCTGAGGCGGGCGGCGCCGACTACCTCACGATCATGTACGAGGGCTACGGCCCGAGCGGGGTGGCGGTGCTGATCGAGTGCCTCACCGACAACCGCAACCGCGCGGCGTCCGACGTGAGGGTGGCCATGACCCGCAACGGCGGCTCGATGGCCGACCCTGGGTCGGTGTCCTACCTGTTCACCCGCAAGGGCGTCGTCATCGTGCCCAAGGGTGGCCGCACCGAGGACGATGTTCTCGACGCCGTTCTCGACGCCGGTGCTGAGGAGGTAAACGATCTCGGGGAGTCTTTCGAGGTCGTATGCGCCGCATCGGACCTCGTGACCGTGAGAACAGCCCTGCAAGACGCCGGCATTGACTACGAGTCGGCCGATTCCTCGTTCCTACCCAGTGTCCAAGTCGACCTCGACGAGGAGGGGGCTCGCAAGGTCTTCAAGCTTATCGACGCCCTTGAGGACAGCGATGACGTGCAGAACGTCTACGCCAATTTCGACGTCTCGGACGAGGTGCTCGAGGCCCTCGACGCCTGATCGGTGCGGTGTGGGTGCCCGGCGTGGCGCCGTTCACACTCCCGACGACTGGGTTAACATCCGTACACGTGTTCGGCACAACGGAGGGCGGCCCTGCTCATGCGCGTGCTCGGCGTCGATCCCGGCCTCACACGTTGCGGTATTGGTGTCGTCGACGGCGCCCCGGGCAGGCGCCTCACGCTGATCCATGTTGACGTGGTGCGCACCCCAGCCGAACTCGATTTGTCGCAGAGACTGCTGGCGATCGAGCAAGCGATCGAGGCCGCGATCGAGACAACGGCTCCTGATTGCATGGCGGTCGAGCGCGTGTTCAGCCAACACAACCTCCGCACGGTGATGGGTACCGCACAGGCGGGAGCGATCGCCCTGGTGGCGGCGGCCAGAAGGGGCATTCCGGTCACCCTGCACACCCCCAGCGAGGTGAAGGCCTCGGTCACCGGACACGGCCGCGCCGATAAGGATCAAGTCGCCACCATGGTTACCCGGCTCTTGGGTCTGACACACACACCACGTCCCGCCGATGCCACCGATGCCCTGGCGCTCGCGATCTGCCATCTCTGGCGCGGTGAGATCTCCACGCGTCTGGCCGATGCCGCGGCCGCGTCCCCCCGCCCGCGCATCCCCCGCACCGCGGCACAGGCTCGCCCCGCCCCTGGACGCCGCGTCGCGGTGGGCGGTCCCAGGTGATCTCCTATGTGCGCGGGTCAGTGGCAGCGGTGGGTGCGGGTTCGGCGGTCATCGATGTCGGAGGCATCGGCTTCGAACTCCAGTGCTCCTCGTCCACACTCGCCGAGCTGCGCGTCGGACATGCGGCCACACTCTCGGCGGCACTGATCGTCCGTGCCGACTCGCTCACCCTTTTCGGCTTCGCAGACGACGATGAGCGCTCCACCTTTGACATCCTCCAGAGCGTCACGGGTGTCGGACCCCGGGTGGCTCAGGCTCTCCTGGCGGTGCACCGTCCCGACGCTTTGCGACGCGCCGTGGCCAGTGAGGACGTCGCAGCCCTGATCCGCGTGCCCGGCATCGGCCGCAAGGGCGCTCAGCGCCTCGTACTCGAGCTCAAGGACCGTCTCGGGGCACCGGTGGGCTCGGTCGTAGACCTCGCCTCGGCCCCTTCGTCCGGTAACCGCTGGGAGGGGCAGGTCCATGCTGGGCTCGTCGGTCTGGGCTGGTCTACCCGCGAGGCGGATGCCGCCATCTCAGCTGTCGCGACACAGTTCGAGCCAGATACGGATGTCGCAACCGTGCTCCGCGCCGCCCTTCGCTCCCTGGACCGCGCATGACAGGGGCCCCTCGCGACGAGCAGGACTCGGAGGAACTCTCCTACGATGACGGCTCCCGAGTGATCATCGGCGAGGCTGTGGGCGACGACATCGTCGTCGAGGGCGCGCTGCGCCCACGCACCCTCGAGTCATTCATTGGTCAGCAACGCGTCAAGGATCAACTCGGTCTTGTCCTCGAGGCTGCCTCGGCGCGCGGCAGCTCCGCTGACCACGTGCTGCTCGCTGGACCCCCCGGACTCGGCAAGACCACCCTGTCGATGATCATCGCTGCCGAGTTGGGGATGCCGCTGCGGGTTACGAGCGGGCCAGCGTTGCAGCATGCGGGTGATCTCGCGGCAGTCCTGTCGAGCCTGGTCCCGGGAGAGGTTCTGTTCCTCGACGAGATCCACCGTATGTCGCGCGCTGCCGAAGAGATGCTCTACCTGGCGATGGAGGACTTCCGGGTCGACATCATCGTGGGCAAGGGTCCCGGGGCCACGGCGATCCCGCTCGAGCTGCCGGCATTCACCCTCGTGGGGGCCACCACGCGCGCAGGGCTCCTCCCGGGGCCACTGCGCGATCGGTTTGGATTCACCGCGCACATGGACTTCTACGACACCGCGGATCTGCTGGCGATCGCGGTTCGAAGCGCACGGTTGCTCGAGGTGTCCTTGACCGCTGACGCGGCTGCGGAGATTGCCTCGCGAAGTCGGGGTACACCGCGTGTGGCAAACCGGCTCCTGCGCCGCGTTCGCGACTTCGCCCAGGTCAGGGCCGATGGCAATATCGATCTCGCGATCACCCGAGCCGCGCTTGCCCTTTATGAGGTCGACGACATCGGCCTCGACAGGCTTGATCGGGCCGTCCTCGACTCCCTGTTGCGCCGGTTCGGGGGAGGCCCAGTCGGGCTATCCACTCTGGCAGTTTCCGTTGGCGAGGAGCCCGAGACTGTCGAGACCGTCTGCGAGCCATTCCTGGTCCGGGCCGGGCTGCTGGCACGCACACCCCGAGGTCGCGTCGCCACCCCGGCTGCGTGGCGCCACCTGGGCCTCCGACCGCCCGCCCACAGTGCCGGACTCACTCTTTTCGCAGGAGCTCCCGAGCAGGGGGACACGTTCGCGCTCGATAACTCGCCCTGGGCGGACTTAGACAACCCACCCGAGGTCGTGGGCGAGGCGGGGCACGGGGCTGAGGTGCGGGCCCTCTAGACTCCCGGCATCGCCGAGCCAGTCGGCCCCAGCCCTAGGACAGCTCGTGACACTTGGTCAGATCCTTCCGATCCTCCTGCTCGTCGTGATGTTCTACCTGCTCGTTCTGCGTCCCTCGCGGGCTCGTCAGGCCAAGCAGCGAGCCACGATGGCTCAGTTGGCCCCCGGCTCGCGCATCGTCACCACCTCGGGCCTGCTCGGGACCGTCACTGCGGTCGACGGCGATGAGATCGAACTTGAGATCTCTGTCGGCGTCCGCGTGCGTTTCGTCCTGGCCGCGGTGGGTCGCGTACTCGATCCGGAAACCGCGTCGGACGCCTCGGACGAGCTGACCTCGTCCGTCTGATCCTCTCGCTCGCACCAGGCTCAGCCGTGGTGCGAGTGTCGTCAGGGCGCGCGCGTCATTCATAATGCTCACGCACGGCTTCTGGACTTTCGGAAGTCGCGCGCGGGCGAACGCGGCTCGCTCACGTCAACGACGGCCCTGCGGCCGTCATCGCAGGTCCCGCACACCGCGGGCACGAGGGTTCCTGGGTAAGACGCTCGCCGTCACGCCCCGGACGCACAGGAGACACCACGGTGGCAGCACCGACTCAGCGCCATGCCAGGTCAGGTCGCACTCTGGCGATCCTTGGTCTGATCATCGCCTCTCTCGCGGTCTGGACGTTCTGGCCGGGGGAGAGTCACGCCCCCAAGCTAGGGCTCGATCTCCGCGGCGGCACGGCCGTGATTTTGACTCCCACCGGGACTCAGACCGGCGGAGCGATCACCGATGACCAGCTCAAGCAGGCAGTGGAGATCATCCGCCAGCGAGTCGATGGCTTCGGTGTTGCCGAGTCCGAGGTCACTACCCAGGGCAGCGGGCAGAACGCCAGCATCATCGTGTCGATCCCCGGGGTCACCAACGAGGCGATTCTCGAATCGCTGGCCACCACCGCGAAACTCGATTTCCGACCCGTGCTCGCACAGGGCTTCGGTAGCTCGATGCCGACGCCTACCCCCACGCCGTCAGCGTCCTCCTCGGGAACGTCGTCCTCACCGTCACCGAGCCCGTCACCGTCCACGAGCGCAAACATCGTGCCGCCAGCCAGCCCTTCGGCGACGGGCAACGGGGCGGCGATCACTGGCGGCCTTCGTCCCAACGACACGACGACGCCCGCGAGTCCGTCTGCCACCGGGAGCCCAACCCCGACCGCAAGCGCTTCCGTCACGCCGAGTCCCACGTCCACTGCGAGCCCGTCCGCTACGGCGCCGACGAGTCCGGTCAGTTCCGTCAACGGACTGCCCCCGATCCAGTCGGCCGCCAACGATGGCGCTCTCCAGGCTGCTTACATCACCCTTGACTGCTCTAAGACCGGGGCGACGAAGGGTGGCCCGACCGACCCCAAGAAGTTCCTGGTCACGTGCTCGAAGGATGGCGCCTACAAGTACTTTCTCGAGCCAGCCGCAGTCGAGGGCACCGAGATTTCCAGCGCCGCCGCGGGGCTTTCGCAGAGCGGTGGGGGCTGGGAGGTCAACCTGACCTTCAGCGCTGATGGGTCGACCCAGTTCGCGACGGTCACCGGTGACCTGTCAAAGAAGTCCCCCCCGGCCAACCAGTTCGGCATCGTGCTGGACGGCCTCGTCGAATCGGCACCCAGTGTCAGCCAGGCGATCATCGGCGGTAGTGCCGTGATCACGGGGTCTTTCACCGCCGACGAGGCGAAGGCGCTGGCGAACGTACTCAAGTACGGCTCGCTCCCCGTCTCGCTCGAAGTCTCCTCGGTCGAGTCCATCTCGCCGACTCTCGGCCAAGACCAACTCACAGCCGGCCTTCTTGCGGGCGCCTTGGGTCTGCTCTTGGTAGTCGTGTACCTGGTGATCTACTACCGGGCGCTGGGCGTCGTGGCGGTGGCATCACTGCTGGTCGCTGCCGCGATCACGTTCGAATTGTTCGTCATCCTCGGCCGGCAACTCGGTTTCACCCTCTCGCTCGCAGGGGTGGCCGGAGCCATCGTGGCCATTGGGATTACCGCGGATTCCTTCGTCGTGTACTTCGAGCGGATTCGCGACGAGATCAGAGAAGGTCGAAATCTGCGGGCTGCGGGTGACGCGGGCTGGATCAGGGCTCGCAAGACCATCCTGGCCGCCGACTTCGTGTCATTCCTCGCCGCGGTGATCTTGTATTTCCTGTCTGTAGGCAGTGTTCGTGGTTTCGCGTTCACGCTGGGCCTCACCACGCTGGTCGACGTCGCGGTCGCGTTCGCGTTCACCAGGCCACTGGTGTCGTTGCTGATGCGCAACCCGAGGTTCTCCTCCGGTAAGGCCTGGACAGGCCTGTCACCCGATCGTCTCGGGGCGAAGTCCCCCTTGGGTACAGCCACCAGCACGCGAACGACATTGGCCGCATCTCGCGCCGCGAAGGAGTCCTGATGTCCCGGGTCAGTTCACTGGCACACCGGCTCTACAGCGGTGAAGTCTCGTTCGACTTCGTCGGTAAGCGCCGACGTTTCTACGCCGTGTCAGCCGTGTTCCTGCTGCTGGCACTCATCGGTCTCTTCGGTCGCGGCCTCAACCTCGGTATCGAGTTCAAGGGCGGGGCTGAGTTCACGGTGGTGTCCTCGACCGCAACGGTCGAACAGGCGCGGGCATCCGCGCAGAGCGCGGGGGTCTCGGCGCCGATCGTCACATCTGTCGGCTCCGACAAGATCCGCATTCAGACACCATCACTGACCCTTCAGCAGTCCGATGCCATCAAGACACAACTGGCCAGCGACCTCGGGGTTACCCAGTCCGACATCGGGGTTCAGCTCGTCGGGCCAAGTTGGGGTTCGGAGATCACCAAGCGCGCCCTGCAGGGCCTGATCGTGTTCCTGATAGCCGTGGTGCTCTTCCTCACCGTGTATTTCGAGTGGCGACTGGCCATGGCTGCGCTCGTCGCCCTCGTGCACGATCTGCTCATCACGATCGGCATCTACGCGCTCACCGGCTTCGAGGTCACTCCCGCCACCGTGATCGGAGTCCTGACGATCCTCGGGTTCTCTCTCTACGACACCGTGGTGGTTTTCGACAAGGTGAAGGAGAACACGCGCGGGATCACCTCAAGTAACCGCGCGACCTACAGCGAAGCAGCGAATCTCGCCCTCAACCAAACTGTGGTGCGTTCGATCAACACCTCGGTAGTGGCGCTACTCCCCGTGGCCGCGATTCTGCTCATTGGCGTGGGTCTACTTGGCGCCGGCACCCTCAAGGACCTCGCTCTCGCGCTGTTCATCGGCACAGCCGCAGGCACCTACTCGTCGATCTTCATCGCGACCCCCGTCGCCTGTCAGCTCCAGGAGCGTCGTCCCGACATGAAGGCCCTCGCGACACGAGTGGCTGCCCGCCGGAGCGGCAGCGATGCCAAGGGTGCGCGAAGCGGGAATGCCCGTGCGACATCACCCGGAGCAACTGACGAGTCAGGCGAGGATTCAACGTCCTCCCCACTCGCATCGGACCTGGGCGCACCCACGGTGGTCTCCACCGGGGCTCGGTCACAGACCCAGCGCAGTCGTCCACGAAGCCAGCGCAAGAAGCGATGATCGACGAATTCGGCGCACTTCTCGACCAACGGATCCGTTCCGTACCGGACTGGCCTGTGCCCGGGGTCATCTTCCGGGACATCGCACCTCTTCTGGCCGATCCCCGGGGGATCCCGGCGGTGGTGGCGGCGATCATCAGCGAGCTCGCCGTGCGCGGAATCTCCGATATCGATCTCGTAGCTGGGGTAGAAGCACGTGGGTTCGTTCTCGGAGCCCCGCTCGCGGTAGGGCTGGGTGTCGGTTTCGTTCCCGTCCGCAAACAGGGGAAGCTGCCCGGCGACCTCCACTCACAGTCCTACGATCTCGAGTACGGCACCGCCACCCTTGAGGTCCAGGTCGATGCGATAGGAGCCGGCCACAGGGTCCTGTTGATCGACGATGTCCTGGCCACAGGAGGCACGGCCGAGGCCGCGGTGAGCCTCCTGCGTGCGGCCGGCGGGCATGTGGTGGCGCTCACGGTGCTTCTCGAGCTTCCCGTTCTCCGGGGGCGCGACCGGTTCGCCGATCTCGAAGTCATCTCACTTCGATTGATCTGATCCGCCCCAGCGCCCGTCAGGGTCGCCAGGGTCCGTAGACTGAGCCGCCACTGCACCCGCGAGGAGAAGCGTGGCCGAGGACGTCGTAACCGGTACGGGCACCGAGGTGCCCCTCACCATCACGACCTCGCCTGCATTCGAGGCCACGAGCAAGCGTTCGCTCCTGCCGCGCATCAATCCACGTCGCGGCTCGAGCCGCCAGAGCATGCACCCCGAACTCGATCCGCTGTTGCGGACAGTTCGCCATTACCATCCCAAAACTGACGTCAAGATCATCGAACAGGCATACGAGCGCGCCGCATATCTGCACCGCGATCAGCGACGGCGTTCAGGCGAGCCGTACATCACTCATCCACTCGCTGTCGCGACAATCCTTGCCGACCTCGGCATGACGACGCCCACACTCGTCGCAGCACTCCTGCATGACACCGTCGAGGACACCGAGTACAGCCTCGATGCGCTGCGGGAGGACTTCGGCGACGAAGTCGCGGCACTGGTCGACGGAGTGACCAAGCTTGACAAGGTGAAGTACGGGCAGGCCACCGCCGCCGAGACGGTCCGCAAGATGGTCGTCGCGATGGCCCGGGACATCCGCGTGCTCATGATCAAGCTGGCCGATCGCCTGCACAACATGCGCACACTGCGGTGGATGCCGCCGGAGAAGCAGGACCAGAAGGCCCGCGAGACCCTCGAGATCTATGCACCCCTGGCCCACAGGCTCGGCATGAACACCATGAAGTGGGAACTCGAGGATCTCTCATTCGCCACGCTCTACCCGAAGATGTACGACGAGATCGTTCGACTCGTGGGCACGCGAGCACCAGAGCGTGATGAGTACCTCACCGCAGTCAAGGACGCCGTCGAGGCAGACCTGCGCGAGGCCAAGGTCAAGGCAACAGTGACCGGGCGGCCCAAGCATTACTACTCGGTGTACCAAAAGATGATCGTGCGCGGCCGCGACTTCGCCGACATTTACGACCTCGTCGGCATTCGGATCCTCGTTGAGTCAGTCCGCGACTGCTATGCGGTCCTCGGTGTGATCCACTCACGATGGAACCCCGTGCCGGGGCGTTTCAAGGACTTCATCGCGATGCCCAAGTTCAACATGTACCAGTCCCTGCACACCACGGTTATCGGTCCGACGGGAAAGCCCGTCGAACTCCAGATCCGCACGATGGACATGCACCGAGCCGCCGAGTTCGGTGTGGCCGCCCACTGGCGCTACAAGCAGGGAACCGTGGGGGGCAAGTCCGGACCAGACGACATGGGATGGCTGCGCCAGCTTCTGGAGTGGCAGCGCGAGACCGAGGATCCGGGCGACTTCCTCGACTCGTTGAGGTACGACCTTGGGTCCACCGAGGTCTTCGTGTTCACCCCGAAGGGGGATGTCGTCGCTCTGCCGGGCGGATCGACGCCGGTCGACTTTGCCTACGCCGTGCACACCGAAGTCGGGCACCGATGCGTGGGTGCGCGCGTCAACGGCAAACTCGTACCGCTGGAGTCCGCGCTGACCTCGGGCGATGTGATCGAGGTCTTCACCTCGAAGGCCGAAAGCGCCGCGCCGTCTCAGGACTGGCTCAAGTTCGTCCAGAGTCCACGAGCGCGTTCGAAGATCAAGGCCTGGTTCAGCAAGGAACGTCGCGAGGAGGCCGTGGAGAGCGGCAAGGACTCCATCACCCGGGCCATGCGCAAGGCCGGTCTACCACTGCACCGGTTGATGTCCGCCAATTCACTCCAGGGGATCCTCGCGGAGTTGCACTATCCCGACGCCACGGCGCTGTACATCGCGGTCGGCGAAGGTAAGGTGTCGGCGGTCAACATCGTGCATCGATTGATGCAGGCGCATGGGGGAGCCGACGGTGCCACCGAGGACATTTCCGAGGTCACCAACCCAAGCAAGATGGCAACGGGCAAGACCCGACCCCAGGGAGATCCCGGGATCGAGGTCGATGGCGACAGCGACGTGTGGGTCAAGCTCGCACGCTGTTGTACCCCTGTTCCGGGCGATCACGTCCTGGGTTTCGTCACGCGAGGACACGGAGTCTCGGTACACCGACTTGACTGCGTTAATACGGCATCGCTCCAGCGAGAGCCGGACCGCATCGTGCCGGTGACCTGGTCTCCGAAGGCCACGAGCGTGTTCCTCGTCAACATTCAGGTCGAGGCGCTCGATCGCTCTCGACTGTTGTCCGACGTCACGCGAACGCTCTCCGACCAACATGTCAACATTCTCTCGGCCGCCGTCAGCACGACGCGCGACCGCATCGCGATGTCACGTTTCACGTTCGAGATGGCAGACGCTGCCCACTTGGGCTCGGTGCTCAAGGCCGTTCGCAGCGTCGAAGGTGTCTACGACGTGTATCGCGTCTGACTGATCACCATGCCGCGGGAGGCGATTCACCAGCATCGCGTGCATACAGGAAGAATCAGGCGGAGAACTCCGCGGCCGCACGCTTTGCGGCATCGAGGAGTGTGTTGGCGGTGGCGATCCGAGCTTCGACTTCCGCTGCCTTGCGCGCGTTACCTGCAGCGTCAGCGGCCGCACGCTCCTTTTCCAGCTTGGCCAAGGATCCCTGGAACTGCTCGACTGTTGCATCGGCCCGGGCCTTCGCCTCGGGATTGGTCCGCCGCCACTGATCCTGCTCCCCGTCACGGACCGCATCCTCGATGCTCCTCAGGCGGCCGTCGATGCGGTCCTTGTCCCCGCGGGGCACGTGCCCGATTTGCTCCCACCGCTCCTGGATCGACCGCAACGCAGCCTTGGCGCCCTTGAGGTCAGAGGTGTTGATGGCCTCTGCCTCGACGAGGAGGGCCTCCTTGGCCGTGAGATTCTCTGCGAAACCTGCATCTCGCTGACCAAGGGCGGCGGTGCGCGCCGCGAAGAAGGCGTCCTGGGCCGCGCGGAAGCGGGCCCACAACGCGTCTTCCTCGGCCTTGCTCGCCCGACCGGAGGCCTTCCAGCGAGTCATGAGATCGCGATAGGCCCCTGCGGTTGCGCCCCAGTCGGTAGAGGTGATCAGGGCCTCTGCCTGGTCGACGAGATCGTCCTTGGCCTGGCGGGCCTCCGAGCGTTCACTGTCGAGTTTGGCGAAATACTGGCGACGGTGCTTGTCGAACTGTGAACGGGCATGGCTGAAGCGTTTCCACAGCGATTGTTCGCCGGAACGGTCCGCGCGTGGGGCGCCCTTCCAGTCGTCGAGCAGGGTCTTGAAGCGTTCACCGGCGGTCTTCCACTCTGTGGAGTCAGCGAGAGCTTCAGCCTCCGCGACGATGCTCTCGCGGGCGGCGAGTGCGGCGGCCTTCGCCTCGGCCCGCTGTGCGTTCGCGATCTCACGACGTTCAGCCGCGAGGAGGTCGAGTGATTCGACTCGATCGGCCATCGAGGCGAGATCTCCCACCATCGACAGTTCGGCGAGAGCCTCCCGAACACGCTTGACCACAGCTGCAGACTGCTCGGGGGATGATTTCCCATCGGCGAGGCGCCTGCTGGCGAGGTCAAGTTCGCCCGAGAGGTCGTCGTACTTGCGCGCGAAGAATGCCAAGCCTTCGGCCTCCGAGCCCGCGGCCCACTGGCCCACCGGCTGTTCGGTTCCGTCGGCGAGCGTGACAAACACGGTGCCGTCCTCGGCGATGCGTCCGAACCGTGCGGAGTCAGACGGCGTGGGCGGGTCCGCGGGTGCAGCCGATATCGGCGACGCAGCGTCGCCTGCGGTCGTACGAGGGGCGGGTGAACCCGCGACGGGGCGCGGCGGGGCTGGACGCATCCGGCCCGCGAGGGAGGCGGGGCTGGGCCGCGCCGGGGAGATCGCCACATGGACAGCCGGCGCCGAGAGCGCGGGGGGTTCCGCGGTCTCCGCCACCACGGCAACCTCCGGGATGGCAGGCGCGGTCGCGGCGTCGACGTCGGTCTCGGGAGCGCTGGGCTCGGGCAGGTCGATCTCTGGCATGGTGGGGTTGCTCTCGCTGCTCATATCTCGGTTCACTCCTCAGCCGACCCGCGGGATTTCGCTGGTCGTGGCCTTCGTGATGACGATCGGTTGCGTGGGTGCACCGTCGCTCGATCCATCCTTGACCCCGGCAGCCGCCACCTTCGTGACGACGTCGAGGCCCGACACCACCTTGCCCCAGATCGAGTAGTTTGCGGGCAACGTGGTGTCCTTGTACACGATGAAGAACTGACTTCCGCCTGTTCCCTTGCCAGCATTGGCCATCGCGACCGTGCCAGCAGGGTAGTTGGTGCCGTTGGACTTTGGCAGGTTCTCGTCAGGGACGGTGTACCCGGGATCACCCTTGCTGTCATTCGTCGGGCTGCCGCACTGCAGCACGAAGAACGCTGACACAGTGATCCGCGAGCAGTCCGCGTTCTCGTAGTAGCCCTGCGCTGCCAGGAAGATCTCGGACTGAGCCGTCTTGGGGGCCTTCGGATCGATCGCGATCTCGATCTTTCCGCAATTCGTTTCCAGGGTCAGGACATAGTCCGTCGCGGCCTTCAACGGTGTGCCACCGAACTTCTTCCAGGTTTGGGTCTTGGTCGTCGGGGTCGGCGCCGTGGTGCACCCCGCCACAGCCGTGGCGCTCGCCGTCGTCGAGGGGGTTGCGCTGGCGCTCAGAGTCGGATCGTTGCTGCTGCTGGAGACGACGATTCCGATGACGGCGCCCGACACGAGCACGAAGGCCGCGAGGACGGCCACAACCTGGTTCCGACGCTTGCGAGAGCCGGATTGGGTAACGCGGCGCGCTTGCTGCCGCTCGTACTTGAGCCGCGCGAGCTCACGCTCGCGCTTGTTGCTGCTCGACACGTCTGGCTCCCGTCACGTCGGCGGTGGTCGAACCCACCAGCGCAGGCTCACGAGTCTAGGGAGCAGCACGGGGGCGGCCAAGCGCGGGGCGGCAGGTAGGCTCCTGCCTGCAGATGGGCTCGCTCTGATCCCGTCGAGACGATCCGCCAGGAGGCCTCCGCCCGTGCTCGTCGTCGGCTTCCCCGCAGGCCCTTGGGGCACCAACTGCTATGTGCTCGCGCGAAGCGCGGGAGAGCAGTGCGTGATCGTCGATCCTGGGAAGGATTCTGCGTCCGGGATTGACGACATCATCCGCCAGCATGGGCTCGCTCCCGTAGCGGTGATCCTCACGCATGGGCACATCGACCACGTGTGGTCGGTGGTGCCGGTATGTGGCGCACGTGGGATCCCCGCCTACCTCCACCCATCTGACCGCGCCCTCCTCACAGACCCCGGGGCTGGACTCAGCGGTGAGTCCCGGCGGATGCTCGCCTCGATGACAGGTGGCACCCTTGAGGCCGCCGAGCCGGACGACCTCCGCGAACTCACCGACGGCCTCGTGCTTGAGATTGCCGGATTGGACCTCGTTGTCGACCATGCCCCTGGGCACACCGCAGGTTCAGTGATGTTCCGCACGGCCGGTGATGGCGATGTTCCCCCCGTCCTTCTCTCCGGCGATGTCCTGTTCGAGGGGTCGATCGGCAGGACAGACCTACCTGGCGGTGACCACGCCAGCATGCTCCGAAGCCTTCGGGTAAAGATCCTGCCTCTCGGGGACGAGACCGTGGTGTTGCCGGGCCACGGCAACTCGACCACCATCGGCCGCGAGCGCGCTAATAACCCCTACGTCACGGCTTTGCTGTCTCGGTCTGTCGACGCGGGCCCGGCCGCGCAAACGCGGGGGATGTGACCATGGCCCGTCCCGCTGCCCTCTCAGGGTTCCCTGAGTGGTTGCCACAAGATCGGATCGTCGAACTTAGGCTCCTCGATACCGTGCGATCGGTCTTCGAGTTGCACGGCTTCGCCTCGCTCGAGACACGGGCCGTCGAGCCGATCGAGCAGATGCTGCGCAAGGGCGAGATCGACAAGGAGGTCTACGTCCTGCGCCGACTTCACGCTGAAGATGGTGAGGCCGACGCCGGGCTAGGACTCCACTTCGACCTCACCGTCCCCTTGGCCCGCTACGTCGTGCAGAACGCAGGGCATCTCGAATTCCCATTCCGCCGATATCAGATCCAGAAGGTCTGGCGCGGTGAACGCCCACAAGAGGGCCGATTCCGGGAGTTCACCCAAGCCGATATCGACATCGTCGGACGCGACACCCTCGCCTTCCACCACGAGGTCGAGGTGGCTTTGGTCATGGCCGAAGTCTTCCGCGCACTGCCATGCCCGCCCGCGGTGATTTTGGTGAACAACCGCAAGCTTGCCGAGGGTTTCTTTCTCGGCCTCGGCGCTAGCGACACCGCAGCGGCCCTGCGGGCCATCGACAAACTCGACAAGATCGGCCCCGAGAAGGTCACCGGGCTCCTACGTCAGGACGCCGGGCTCTCCGAGGAGGCGGCACACAAGTGCCTCCAACTCGCCTCGATCCGAACCCCTGACACATCCTTCGTTGACCAGGTCCGGTCACTGGGTGTCGACCACCCCTTGCTCGATGAAGGGCTCGCAGAGCTTTCCGCAGTGGTCGGCGCCGCCGCCGCCCGCATGCCGGGTGCCGTCGTTGCAGACCTCAAGATCGCCCGCGGGCTCGACTACTACACCGGCACTGTGTACGAGACTCAACTCGTGGGTCACGAGTCTGTGGGGTCGATCTGCTCCGGTGGTCGATACGACCAGCTGGCGAGCGACGGCAAGTCGACCTACCCAGGGGTGGGAATCTCCCTAGGCCTGACCAGATTGCTTTCGGTGCTGATCGGCCGGGGGCTCGTCACGGCCTCCCGCTCGGTCCCCACCTGCGTCCTGGTGGCAGTGGTCGATGAGGAGAACCGACGGGCCTCCGACGAGGTTGCCTCGCAGTTGCGCTCTCGCGGAATCAGCACCGAGGTCGCGCCCAAGGCGGAGAAGTTCGGCAAGCAGATTCGATACGCCGATCGCCGCGGTATCCCGTTCGTCTGGTTTCCCGAGGGCGACGCAACACACTCGGTCAAGGACATCCGGACGGGTGATCAGGTTCTCGCAGATCCCGCCTTGTGGCGACCACCTGAGAGTGATCTTGCCCCCTCAGTCCGCGTCGTCGCATCCGAGCCCGCCAGTCCCGAGAACAAGGAGATCCACCCGTGATCCGCACGCACACCGCCGGCAGTCTGCGGTCGGCTCACGTCGGCGAGATCGTCACCCTGGCCGGTTGGGTCGCGCGTCGTCGCGATCACGGAGGCGTCGCCTTCCTCGACCTCAGAGATGCCTCGGGAATCGTTCAGGTGGTCGTGCGCGATCCTGAGGTGGCACACCCGCTCAGAAACGAGTTCTGTGTCCGCGTTGTCGGGGAGGTGTCCACGCGCCCCGAAGGCAATGCGAATGCCGATATTGCCACCGGGCAAATTGAGGTGGTGATCTCCGAACTCGAGGTTCTGAGCGTCAGCGCAGCCCTGCCGTTCCCCATTGACGATCACGTCGAGATTGGCGAAGAGGCGAGGCTCCGCCACCGCTACCTTGACTTGCGCCGCCCGGCCCCGGCGGCCGCGATGCGACTACGTAGCCAGGTCAATCGAGTGGCGCGCGAGGTGCTGTACGACCAGGGATTCGTGGAAATCGAGACACCCACGCTCACGCGCTCAACCCCTGAGGGCGCACGTGACTTCCTGGTGCCTGCTCGACTTGCCCCGGGCAGTTGGTACGCCCTGCCGCAGAGCCCACAACTGTTCAAGCAGTTGCTCATGGTCGCGGGGATGGAGCGCTACTTCCAGATCGCCCGCTGTTACCGCGACGAAGACTTCCGCGCCGACCGGCAGCCCGAGTTCACTCAGCTTGACATCGAGATGAGCTTCGTTGAGCAAGACGATGTGATCGCGATCGGTGAAGCCGTCGTGACCGCCGTGTGGGCGCAAATCGGAGTGCAGATTCCTACCCCCATACCCCGCATGACCTACGCCGATTCCATGGCCCGGTATGGCAATGACAAACCCGACCTCCGCTTCGGACTCGAACTCGTCGAGTGCACTGATTACTTCGCCGACACGCCTTTCCGAGTCTTCCAGGCTCCCTATGTCGGAGCAGTGGTGATGCCAGGTGGCGCATCGCAGCCGCGCAAGACGCTCGACGCCTGGCAGGACTGGGCCAAGCAACGCGGTGCTCGAGGGCTGGCCTATGTGCTGGTCGGCGATGACGGCGAACTCGGCGGTCCCGTAGCGAAGAACCTCAGTGACAGCGAGCGCGCGGGCCTGGCCGAACGCGTCGGTGCCTCACCAGGTGACTGTGTGTTCTTTGCCGCCGGCGAGACAACTCCGTCTCGCGCCCTCCTCGGCGCCGCCCGGCTCGAGGTCGGTCGCCGCAGTGCGTTGATCGACGAGTCATCGTGGTCCTTCGTGTGGATCGTCGATGCCCCTCTGTTCGAGGCCTCGTCATCAGCTACCGCCAGTGGTGATGTCGCGGTGGGCACTGGAGCATGGACGGCTGTCCACCACGCATTCACCTCACCCAAGCCCGAGTGGATCGACACCTTCGAGTCTGACCCTGCGCACGCACTCGCCTACGCCTACGACCTCGTCTGCAATGGCAACGAGATCGGGGGCGGCTCTATCCGTATCCACCGCCGTGACGTTCAGCAGCGCGTGTTCGCCATGATGGGACTCGGACAGGACGAGCAGGAAGAGAAGTTTGGCTTCCTTCTCGACGCTTTCGCCTATGGCCCGCCGCCTCATGGCGGAATCGCCTTCGGGTGGGACCGCATCTGCGCGCTGCTCTCGGGCATGGACTCCATCCGCGAAGTCATCGCCTTCCCGAAGACGGGTGGCGGACACGACCCGCTCACCGGCGCCCCCGCCGCAATCACGGCTGAGCAGCGCCGCGAAGCCGGCGTGGATCCCAAGGCCGTAGTCACCGCGGCAGCCCTAGAGGGCGATCGAGACACTCCGGCGACGGGGTGACGTGCTCGATCAGCTCACTGCCGGGCATCGCATACTGAACCCCCGGCATATCCGACTGCGAGCAGTGTGGGCGAGAGGAGACTGAGGACCGTGTCCAGGGCCCGTGCACTCTCGATCGTGGCAGTGGCAGCACTCGCCGTCGCCTGCCTCGCCTCATGTGCCAGCCCAGACTTCAAGTACGCGGCCCAGCGGCCCGGTAGCGTGCCCGCCGGCACGGTGTACTTCAAGGTCCCGTGGAGTTGGACGGAGTTCCCCGCCGAGCAGATCGTCAAGGCTCAGCAAGGCTGGTCGGCCGACTCCACGGCGAAGACGCTGCTCGATGCCACCACCTGGCAGTCGGCGTATGACGCCGCGCCCCAACCCTCACTCACGGATGTCTTCGGTACCGGAACTCCGGAAGCCCCGGTGGTCTACGCATCGCTGCGCAGCCTCTACTCGGCCGAGTCCGACGCCGCCACTTCAGCCGCGTTGCGAGACATGGTGGTTCCGCTGTCGACCCTCGGCACCGCAGTGAACGTCACCACGGACGACGTCATGACGCAGGGCAAGGTCACGGGCGTGCACGTGGTCTACTCCTATCTACCCCTTCCAGGGGCCGCTGAAATAACGATCGACCAGACTTCTTATCTCTCGGCTGAGAAGGATGCGGTCTACCTTCTCGTAGTCCGCTGCTCAACCACCTGCTACGCGGCACATCGCGACGAGATCTCGCGCGTGGTCTCGTCGTACACGATCCAGGAGGACTGACATGGCCGACGTGACCCCCCACGACCCACATGGCCGCCTTGACGCGCCCGGACCCAGCGGGCTGCCCGAGCCCCAGGTAGGGCCGTTCGTGTCGCCCACGCATGGCAGACGAGACGATTCCGATGTGCTGACACGCAAGCCGCTCGTCTTCTGGGACCGCATTCGGCTGGCACTGTTCTTCGCCGTGGCGTTTGTGATCGTCCTGTGGTCACAGGCGTCAGGCAATCCCCTGATGGGAATCATCGAGGCGGAGAAGACCGCCGCCAGCACGGGTATCGGCCAAGTCCTCCTGATTCTCGTCGTGGTCGAATCCCTTCGACAGGTGCACTTCCTGCTGGCTGAGAACGTTGCGTCGTACCACCAGGGCTGGATCCGCCTGTTCAAGGGAACGGAGCGCTTTAGTTCGAGATACAGCTCGTGGACGCGGTTCCGGATGGCGCGCCTGTTCAAGTGGGTTGTCACACTGTCGGTCATCTCGATGGTCCTCGCATCGGTATTCAAGACCTCTCCGATCCTGGCCCTCTTCCAGGTTCCGGCATGGTTTATCGGGCAGCTCCCGATGATCTTGCAGTTGATGATGTACATGTTCATCGCGGTGGCTCAGTTCGGACTGATCTTCTGGTTCTTGTCGCGTGGTGGCGTCGATGTCTACTTCCCCGACGACGTGAAGACCCGCTTCGACGACGTGTGGGGCCAGGACAATGTCGTCGAGCGCGTACGCGAAAACATCGTCTTCATGGAGAACCCCGAGGCGATCGAGGCCAAGGGAGGTTATGTGCCCGGGGGCATCCTGCTCTGGGGTCCTCCGGGAACGGGCAAGACCCTTCTCGCAGAGGCGGTCGCAGGGGAGACCGGAAAGCCCTACGTGTTCGTCGATCCGGGCGCGTTCATCAACATGTTCATGGGTGTCGGCGTCCTGAAGGTCAAGGGCCTCTTCCGCAAGCTGCGGAAACTTTCGCTGCGCTACGGCGGCGTGATCGTGTTCTTCGACGAAGCCGACACCCTGGGAAGTCGCGGCGGCGCAGTCAGTCAGATGCGCCGCGCCGAACTGACGGGGGAGAGAACCCCTTTCGACGCGATCCATGGAGCAACCTGCAACGGAAGGCATTACGCGTCAATGCCCACGCGGCGCTTCCTCGCTGACGCCGACCTCGCACAGCAGCGACAGCTCTTCGTCCCCACTGGGGGCAACGGCGGAGGCGGCATGGGAGGGATGGGCACACTACAGTCCCTGCTCACCGAGATGTCGGGCTTGAAGAAGCCCCGAGGCTTCGTCAATCGAGTCGTCCGTCGCACGTTGGGCATGCGGCCCAAGCCACCGCCGAAGTACCGCATCCTGGTGATGATGGCCACCAATATGCCGGATGCACTCGACCCTGCGCTCCTGCGCCCGGGCCGCATCGACCGCATCTACCGTGTCGGCTACCCCTCGAAGGCTGGTCGTATCGACACCTACCGCAACTACCTGGACAAGATCCGTCACGAGGTGACGGATGCACAGATCGAGAATCTCGCCACCATCTCGCCCTACGCGACCGGCGCGAGCATCAAGGACTCGGTGAACGAGGCGTTGGTGATCGCTTTGCGCGACGGCCGCGAGAGCGTGACCTATCCGGACATGATCAGGGCGAAGTCGCTCAAGGCTCATGGACTGCCCGACGGTTCGAGCTACGTCGATCGGGAGCGCCACTCCATAGCGCTGCATGAGGCGTGCCACGCCATCGTCATGTACCGCATGCAGCATTCGAGCATCATCGACACGGCCACGATCGAGCGTCGCGGTGATGTCGGTGGTTTCGTGTCGCCGATCCCTATCGAGGATCGCTTCGTCGAGTGGCGCAGCGAGGTGGAGATCGACGTCATGACCTTCCTCGCCTCCCTCGCGGGCGAGAGGATGTTCTACGACGGCGACCACACTCAGGGTGTCGGAGGAGACATGGCGGCTGCGACCGGCATCGTCACCCGATCGTTCCTCTCGCACGCGATGGGTCCCACTCTTCGCGCCTTCAACGGCGGGATGCTGGGGCAGGCCGGCCTGGTGTCCGGCGGGGTGCCCCTTGTCGAGGGCCTGCCATTCGAGGGCGAGACGGCCAAGGCGATCGAGGCCAAGCTCGCCGAACTCTACGACCGAACCGTCGAGGTCCTCCGGGCCAATCGTCGGGAGATTCTCGCGGTGACCCACGCTCTCGAGAGCCACAAGACCCTGTCGGGCGAGGATGTCGTCGCCGTGATCGAGGGCACCGAGGGCCCGCTGGTCGATGGACGCGGGTACGTCGAGGCAGCGTTCGTCGCCGACCTTGAGGCCTATCACCGACGGGCGGTAGAAGCTCACAAGGTGGTGAGCGAGCGACCACCTGCCCTTCCCACCATGCCCGAACCGCTGGCAGCGGCGCGGGCGATCACCCCTGAGGCGTAAGGGCCAGCGCGGGCCGAGCGTTCGGGCTGCACGCGGTCCGTCAGCCCGGGGGGAGCGAGCCCGAAGTGTTGCGGCGTCCACACGTGAAGCCGAGCGAGGTGTACAGCGCACGCGCAGCGTCGTTGTGCGCATACATGCCAAGGGTCACGGCTGGCCTGCCCTGGGCGAGGACATCGGATGCCACTGTGGCGCAGAGGGCACGGGCCAGGCCCCGGCCCCGCCTGAGTGGATGGGTCGCAACATCGTTGAGATGCACCGCGCCAGACTCCATCGGGACAAGAGCGACCATGGCGACGAGCCCACCAGCATCTGCAAGATCGCCTCCTGACTCCTCGATTCCAGCCCAGCGGGACACTCGAGGATCACCGGGTCGGATGGGGGCGTTCGGCGAGGCGAGCGCCAAGAGCGCTGCCAGCCGGGGATCGTCGGGGTGGAGATCCCGGACCGGAACGGTGCCTGCCCAGGTCGACAGCAGGAGCCTCGGAGGCGCAAGCCCGCCCGCGGCGGCGGAAGCGCACCACCAATCCCAGTCATCCGTCGCCGTGGGACGCAACCGACTAGGAAGCATCGCAAAACCCCCGCGAGGCAGAGTAATGCCGGCGATCGACCTACCCTCGACCTCGCACCGCTGGGCCAGACGTAGGGCTACCTCGATCGCTGCGCGAGCAGATGTTTCGCTGTCGTCTGGGTGGGAGAGGGCCGTGAGCCATCGCGCCTGGCGATGCGGATGCCATGAGATCCAGGCGACCGCATGTCCGACCTCGATCTCGACGTCTTCCAGGCTGGAGCGCTCGCAGTCGTAGGTGAGGTAGGGATCGCCCTCCAACCCTCGGAGCATCAGTTCATAACGGCCACTCGTGGTGCCACCCCGGGAATCCGTCACAGGACCACCCTCCCAGATTCGCGAGCCCCGAACGCCTAGGGTGAGCACGGTGAGCTCGAGCCTGTTCGATGAGGGGGTCGCACCCTCGCGCGCCTCGGCCCCGCTCGCTGTCCGGATGCGCCCGCGCACTCTTGCCGAGCTCGTGGGTCAACAGCACCTGGTTCGCCCAGGCAGTCCTCTGCGTCGGTTGATCGACTCTGCACAGGATGGCGGACCCGGCACCACAAGTGTGATTTTGTGGGGCCCCCCCGGCACGGGAAAAACCACGTTGGCCTCGATGGTGAGCACATCGTCCGGAAGGCGCTTTGTTCAGCTCTCTGCCGTCACCGCCGGGGTGAAGGACGTCCGCGAGGTGATCGACCGCGCTCGCGACTCGCTCGGCATGCAGGGCCAAGGGACAGTGTTGTTCGTTGACGAGGTACACCGTTTCTCCAAGACACAGCAGGACGCACTGCTCCCCGCCGTGGAGAACGGATGGGTCACGCTGATCGCTGCCACCACGGAAAACCCGTCGTTCTCGGTGATCTCGCCCTTGCTCTCACGCTCGCTCGTCCTCACGCTCCTCCCGCTGAGCGACGACGACATCCGCGATCTGATCACACGGGCGGTGGCCGACCCGCGGGGATTGGACGCCACAGTTGAACTCAGCGATGAGGCGCAGGATCACCTCGTGCGCATCGCGGGCGGTGATGCTCGTCGCGCCCTCACGAGTCTGGAGGCAGCCGCGGGTGCGGCTCTCGATTCCGGTTCGCGCTCCATCGACCTCTCGGTCGTCGAGCGTGCCGTCGATCGAGCCGCCCCTCGGTATGACCGCGACGGCGACCAGCACTATGACGTCATCAGCGGTTTCATCAAGAGCATTCGCGGGTCGGACGTCGATGCCGCACTTCACTATCTCGCACGGATGCTCGAGGCGGGGGAGGACCCACGTTTCATTGCCCGCCGACTCGTGATCCTGTCCAGCGAGGACATCGGCCTGGCCGATCCGTCCGCCCTTCAGACCGCGACGGCGGCCGCATCTGCAGTGGCATTCATCGGTCTTCCCGAAGGACGCCTGATCTTGGCCCAGGCCACCATTGCGCTGGCCCTAGCACCTAAGTCGAACGCCGTATATCTCGCGATCTCGGCGGCCGAGGAGGATGTACGCCGAGGGCTCATCGGCCCAGTTCCGCCCCATCTGCGCGACAGCCACTACGCGCGGGCGACTGATCTCGGACACGGCGTCGGCTATAGCTATCCGCATGACGTCCCCGGTGCGGTGGCCGCTCAGCAATACGCCCCCGACCAGGCAGTGGGCCGCCGGTACTACGTCCCGACCGGATATGGAGCCGAGGCACGCTACTCAGATCTCCTAGGTCGCCTTCGCGTGGCGCTGGGTCGTGACCCGGCCCCTGACCCTTCGGGCCCCTCGCAGGTAGGCTCAGATGCCCCGGGTCCATCGGATGATGCCACTCCGGACGTGAACCACTCGTTCAATGAAGGGTGACCTGACGCTGTGCGCCGGATGTTCTGGGTGTCGGTCGGCGCTGCCGCCGGTTATTACGCTGCTCGACGCGGTGAGCAGGCCCTTGAGGATGCCCGCGCCCGCGGTCTTGTGGGCAATGTGGTCCTGGTGACCACCACGGCCACGCGCATCGGAATGACCGCCTCACGGGTGGCCATGTCCGTCGGCGAGGCGGCTGCCGCCCGTGTCCGAGCTGTGTCAGATCCGCAGGCCGCCCCCATGAGCCCGGCCACTCCCACATACCCGCGAAAGGCCCGGCCCTGATGGACTCCGCCGAGATCCGTAGCCGCTTCCTGCGGTTCTTCACCGAGCGCGGCCACGTCCAGGTGCCCTCGGCCTCACTTCTCCTCGACGACCCGACGTTGCTCTTCGTGAACGCTGGCATGGTGCCGTTCAAGCCGTACTTCCTGGGGGAGGCACCCGCCCCGTACCCCACAGCGACCTCGGTGCAGAAGTGCGTGCGCACCTTGGACATCGACGAGGTCGGACGCACCACGCGGCACGCCTCCTTCTTTCAGATGGCCGGCAACTTCAGCTTCGGCGACTACTTCAAGACCGAGGCGATCCCCTACGCCTGGGAACTCCTGACCTCCTCGGTGGCCGACGGCGGATACGGATTCCCCGAGGACAAGCTTTGGGCGACCGTCTACGAGAGTGACGACGAGGCCCTCGACATCTGGCACCGACAGGTCGGCGTTCCGCTCGATCGCATCCAACGGCGCAGCGCCAAGGACAACTACTGGTCCATGGGCGTTCCGGGCCCCGGTGGACCCTGCTCGGAGATCTACTACGACCGAGGTCCCGAGCATGGCCGCGATGGCGGCCCCGAGGCCGACGAGGACCGCTACCTCGAGGTCTGGAACCTCGTATTCATGCAGCACGAACTCTCTGCCGTGCGGTCGAAGGACGACTTCGATATCCGTGCCGACCTTCCTGCCCGCAACATCGATACCGGTATGGGTCTCGAGCGCATGGCTGCGCTATTGCAGGGTGTCGAGAACATCTACGAAATCGACACCACGAGGATCATCCTCGACCGAGCCTGTGCACTCGCCGAAGCCAGGTACGGTGCGGATCACGAGAGTGACGTTCGCCTTCGCGTCGTGGCCGACCACGCGCGCACCTGCGCCTTCCTTGTCGCCGACGGCGTCCTGCCGGGTAACGAAGGACGGGGCTACGTCCTTCGCAGGATCATGCGACGCGTGATCCGCAACATGCGCATCCTCGGAGGGCCCGACCAGACCATGGGCGAGCTCATCGATGCCGCGGTGCTCGCGATGGGCCCGCAGTACCCCGAGCTCATTGCGAGTGCAGGACGTATTCGCAGCATCTGCGAGGGCGAGGAGGCCGCGTTCCTTCAGACCCTTCGCACCGGGACCACGATCTTCGACGTCGCGGTGTCCGACATTCAACGCGCTGGCGGCTCGCGGCTCGCGGGGGACGCGGCATTCGCATTGCACGACACCTACGGTTTCCCGATCGACCTCACCCTGGAAATGGCGGCCGAGAAGGGGATCGAGGTCGACCACGAGGGATTCCGTCGCCTCATGGCCGAGCAGCGCAACCGCGCGAAGGCTGATGCCCGGGTCCGCAAGTCGGGCTTGACCAACACCAACGCGTACCGCGAAGTCATGGATGTCGCGGGAATCACGGCGTTCACCGGCTACGACGAGGTCGCGTCCGAGGTCACAGTGCGCGGCATCCTTGTCGATGGCGACGGCGTTATTAGTGCGCGCGAGGGTGTCAGCGTCGAGGTCGTTCTCGACCGCACCCCTTTCTATGCCGAGGGAGGCGGTCAGCTCTCTGACGCGGGGCTGATCACTCTCGCGGACGGCGCAGTTCTGGAGATTGACGATGTCCAGCAGCCCGTTCCCGGTTTGTACGTGCACCGTGGCCGTGTCCTCAGTGGTGAGGCTGTCGTGGGTCGTGCGGCCGTTGGCCGTGTCGATCTCGAACGTCGACGAGCGATCTCGCGAGCTCACACCGCGACCCACCTAGTGCACAAGGCATTCCGCGAGGCGCTGGGGGAGACAGCAACCCAGATGGGGTCGGAGAACTCCCCTGGACGCTTCCGCTTTGATTTCCCCTTCGCCACCGCGGTGCCCGCATCGGTACTCGCCGACGTCGAGGCTCGAGTCAACGATGTCCTTGCCGACGACCTGGTCGTGCGAGCGGAGATCATGACGCAGGACCAAGCGCGCGCAGCCGGCGCGATGGCGCTGTTCGGAGAGAAGTACGGCGACCGCGTACGCGTGGTCTCTGTAGGCGACTGGGCCCGTGAACTTTGCGGAGGGACACATGCGCAACGCTCTGGCCAGGTGGGTCTGATCAAATTCCTCAGCGAAGGGTCGATCGGCGCGGGCGTGCGACGCATTGAGGCGATCGTTGGGGTCGACGCCTACCGCTTTCTCGCACGCGAACACCTCCTGCTCGCCCAACTCGCCGATATCGCCAAGGCCCGCACCGATGAACTTCCCGAGCGCATCGACACCGCGCTCAACCGGCTCAAGGATGCCGAGCGCGAGATCGCCAAGATGCGCTCGGCCATGCTGGTGGCAAACATCGACGACATCATCGGCGAAGGCGACCTCTACGGCGACGTCCGTGTCGTGGCGTTCGCGGCACCGGAAGGTACCGACGCCGCCGCGCTGCGCGAACTTGTCACCAAGGGCCGTGAGGCTGCTCGACGCGATGTCGCGTGCGTCGTCATCGGTGCGGCCCTGATCGAGGACAAGATCTCTCTCGTGGTAGCCACCAATGAGACCGGCCGCACGGCGGGACTCTCGGCCAACCGGGTACTTCAAGCAGCCCTAGTTCCAGTCTCGGGACGCGGCGGCGGCAAGGATGACATGGCGCAGGGAGGCGGCGCTGGCATCGGTGGCGTCGACGGTGTCGGGGCGGTGCTGGTCGCGGCACGAGGTGCGATCAGTGGGTCTCTGGGCGCGTGAACGCGCCTGGTGAGGGCGCGTTCCGCCGGGGAATCCGCCTCGGTATCGACGTAGGATCCGTCCGCGTCGGGGTTGCTCGCTCCGATCCGGCAGGCACTCTGGCATTTCCGGTTGCGACGCTGGCCCGTCCGAAGGCGGTGGCGGCAGGACGTCCAGATCTGGACGCGCTAGTCGACCTCGTGCGCGAGTACGAACCCCTGGAGATCATCGTCGGTCTTCCTCTGGGACTCGACGGCCGCGAGGGGGCGGCAGCCTCTGCGGCTCGTGCCTATGTGGCCGACCTCGCCTTGTGGCTGGCCGAGCGGCGCGTGATGGTTGCCATCCGCCTGCTCGATGAGCGATTCTCGACCTCGCAGGCAGCTCGGGGGCTCCGGTCGGCTGGGCGCGACGCGCGCAGCGGACGTGCGGTCATCGACCAAGCTGCTGCTGTCATCATCGTTCAGCACGCCCTGGACGCCGAGCAAGCAACCGGAATCCCGCCGGGCACGCTTATCGATCATGCGGAGGACCACTCGTGAGCCAGCTGGGCTTGAACATGACTGCCGACGATCTCCCCCCACGTGGCCGCCGCCGTCGCGAACCGAGCGAGGGCGGAGGTTCCGCGAGGCGGCCCTTGATGCTGGCTCTGCTGGCACTCGTCGTGATCGTGCTCGCGGTCGTGGTGGCGATCCGTTCGCTGGGCACCACGGTGAACGACTTCACCGGTGAGGGAACCGGTTCGGTGAGCATCGTCGTCGCCAAGGGTGATTCGATCCGCGCAATCGGTCGCACTCTGGCGGATGCCGGCGTGGTGGCCAGCGAGGACGCGTTCGTGAACGCAGCGGACTCCGATGCCAGGGCGCAGGGGATCGCCCCCGGCACCTACGAACTCCGATCCGCGATGAGCGGTGCGGCGGCGGTCACGCTGCTTCTGGATCCGCAGGCCCGCCAGATCAACAAGGTCGCTATCCCCGAGGGCTGGCGGCTTTCTCGAACCTTGGCCGCGGCCGCAAAGTCCACGGGCCTATCGGTCGATGCCCTTCGCGAAAGCCTGATCCGTGCTCCATCCCTAGGTCTGCCCGCGTATGCCAACGGCAAGGTCGAGGGGTTCCTGTTCCCGGCGACCTACGAGTTCTCGCCCGACGCGAGCGCCGACGGTGTCATCTCCGCGATGCTGACGCGCTTCAATCAATCAGCATCGCAACTCGATCTTGAGAAGGCGTCTGCCGCAGTGGGGCTCACCCCCATGCAGGCGCTGACAGTGGCGAGCATCCTGGAGATCGAAGCCCTGCCGGCCGACTACGACAAGGTGGCCCGCGTTATCTACAACCGTCTGAAAGCGGGCATGCCGCTGCAGATGGACTCCACGGTCAACTACGCCTTGGGCAAAGCGAACCTGCGTCTCACCGCGGAGCAACTCAAGACGGTCTCGCTCTACAACACCTATCTTCACAAGGGCCTTCCGCCAGGCCCCATCAACTCGCCCGGGGACGCCGCCATTGCCGCCGCGCTGAACCCTGCGGACGGGACTTGGCTCTACTTTGTGGCGACCGATCCGAGTTCGAAGACCACTGAGTTCGCGACGACCTACAAGGAATTCCTCGTCCTCAAGCGCAAGTTCCAGGCCAGCGGTGGCTGATTCGGCGAGCAAGCGCGCTGCGGTGCTTGGTCATCCGATCGCGCACAGTCTCTCGCCGGTTCTCCATCGGGCGGCATATGAGGCGCTGGGCCTGAACTGGACGTACGAGCGCGTCGATATCACGGGCGACAACCTGGCCGACTTCATGGCTGGGCTCGACGAGACCTGGGCCGGCCTTTCGCTCACGATGCCACTCAAACGCGATGTGCTGGCCCTGCTCGACCACGCGGATCCACTTGTCTCCGCCACAGGTGCTGCCAACACCGTGGTGCTCACCAACGGGCGCCGCTACGGCTTCAACACCGACGTCGATGGCCTGGTGCGGGCCCTAGCTGAACACTCGGACAGCCGGCCAATCCACACCGCCGCCGTCCTGGGAGGTGGCGCGACCGCCAGATCCGCGATCGCGGCGCTTGCCCGCGGGGGTGTCTCATCAGCCACCGCCTATGTCAGGCGCCCTGAGGCAGGTGAGGAGTTACTTCTCACCGCTGAGGCCCTGTCATTCCCCCTGAGTATCGACCTGTGGACGAATGCGGCAGGCGGCCTTGACGCAGACCTCGTACTCAGCACCACGCCCGTCGGTGCTAGCGACCCGTTAGCTGCGTGGGTCCCTCGTACACCCGGACTGCTACTCGACGTCGTCTACGACCCCTGGCCCACGGTGCTCGCCGCTGCCTGGACCGGGGCGGGCGGCCGGGTCGCCTCCGGGCTGGACCTTCTACTTCATCAGGCAGTGCTCCAGGTGGGTCTGATGACCGGGTTTGATGCGCCACTGGAGATCATGCGTGCGGCGCTCGAGCGCGCCGCACGCAGCCGCTAACGAGTAGTCCGGCTCGGATCAGCGACCCGAACCTGCTCAAGCCAACTTGGCCGCATGCCGATGGGACCAGGTGAGGGTCGACTGACCCCGCTCCCGCGACGCGCCGAGGTGGCCCATGACCCATCACCCGCAAGGACGCGCGGCTCGACTCGATCGCGCCCTGGTTGAGTTGATCAGGCAGGCACCTGAGCTTGAGGCCGCTGCGGTCGTGTCCTTTGACGGGCTTGCCATGGCCTCCCTGTTGCCTGTGGGTATGGACGAGGACCGGGTCGCGGCGATGAGCGCGGCACTGCTGAGTCTGGGCGAGAAGGCTTCCCAGGGCCTTGGGCGCGGAGACCTCTCGCAGGTCTATGTCGAGGGCGAGTCCGGCACGGTCTTCCTGGTCGCGTGTCAGGACGAGGCCGTGCTCGTGGCTGTGGCGGCCGCGGGCTCCAAGGCCGGGCTCATGCTCTTCGAGATCAGGCGTGCAGCGCAGACGATCGCCGAGATCCTCCTGACGGACAACACTTTCTATGTCGACGGCACGGACGACGAGATTGATTTGTTCGAGCACGTCGACACCGAGTCTCTCGATACCGAGTCTCTCGATACCGAGTCAATCGACAGCGCGGCTCTCGCCGACGCCGCGGCGGCCTACGCCGAGTATCGGGCCGCGCAGTCACTGGGCCAGCCGACTCTGACGCAGGTGTTCTTGCCCGAGGCTCCCTCTCCCGCCTCGCCTTTGCTGATGCCGTGGAACACCCCAGCGACGTCGGCGGGCGTGACCGAAGGGTTCGATCCGGCTTCGGTGTACGTCCCGGATGCCCCTCCGCGCAGCGGTGAGCCCCCGGGACCGTCCGGGTGAGCGAGCAATTGCGCCCGGATCCCGGACTGGGATTCGTCCAGAGCTAGCAAGCGCACGCCCGCACATGAACACCTAACCGAGCAAGTGCCGAGCGAGAGGAGGTGAGATCCCATGAAACTGGAGGGATCCCTCGACGCGTTCGGCCTGGGCGATGTCATCACACTGTTGGCGACAACCGGGAAGTCCGGTGCTCTGCGCCTTCGACGCAATGAGTTCACGGGCCCTGCCGGTGTCGTGTGGTTCCGCGACGGGCTGATCGCGGGTGCGAGTCCGGATTCGTCCCGTGCTTCACTCCTGCGGCGCATCGTGGGCGCCGGAGCGGTCGATGACACCGCACTTCATGCCGCGGTGGCCCGCGCCAAGCCAGGTGTGGTGGGCGTGACACGCGCGTTGATCGACGCCGGGGCAATCGATCAGGAGTTCGTCCGTGAAACAGCCGCCGACCAGGTCGTCGACGGGATCTTCGAACTGCTTCGTTGGACCGAAGGGGAGTTCGCCCTCGACTGCGAGGCGGTCGATGTCGACGATGTCGGAATCGCCCTCGAGCCGGCGCTGGTGCTCGCGCAGGCACGTGCCAGGTTCGACTCGAGCGACCAGATCGACTCACTTGTTCCCGGGGGGCACACGGTCCTGGTCCTCCCGGTGACGCTCGCGAGCGACCCAGAAGTCACCCGGGATGAGTGGGCGCTCCTTAGCCTCGTCGACGGTCGTCGCAACGTCCGCCAGATTGCCGAGCTGACCGGACGCGGGGAGTTCGCGGTGTCCAGCACCCTCGCTTCCCTAGTCCATCGCGGGCTTCTCGTGGTCAAGGACGGGGCCCTGCCGGACCACGTCTCCGAGCTTGAACGCCGCCTAGCTCTCGTCGCGGACTATGAGGGCGCGCGTGATCCACTTCTCGATAAGTCACACCGTGACGGGTCGATCTCCTCTGATCGGCTGGTCCGCTCGTCGCCCGAGGGGCCAGGCGCGAACGGTATGACAGCGGCCGCGGCCCTGACCGCCGCGCGGGCCGCCCAGCGACTTGCCTCTGCGCAGTCCTCGCCGAGAAACGCTCGCGATGGCGGCCCCGCCACACGCGGAGCCGCGATGGCGTCCAGTCCAGGCACTGGCCGTTCCAGCGGCACAGCCACGGTTCCCGAGCGTGCCGGCATTGCGGCCTCAGCGCACAGCCCTTCTCTTGTCGCGCCGGAACGTGACGCGACCCCGGCTGCCACCACTTCGACCCGAACCTCGGTTGACTATGAGCCCTCGAGCACGGGGATGGGCGGCCTGCGAGCAGGTGGAGCAGAAGCAACCAGTACTGCCACGGCGCGACCGCTCGCTGCGCCCTCAGAGCGCGTCGACGGGGCAATCGGACGCGACCCGAGCGTCAACCGCAGCCTTCTGCTGCGGCTGATCGCCGGAGTGAGGGGGTTGTGAGGATGGCGACTCGACGGGTTCGGCGTCAGGGCGGACAAGCAGTGAAGATCGTGGTGACCGGTCCCTTCGCGGCCGGAAAGACGACGCTGATTCGCACGATAAGCGAGATCACGGTTCTCTCCACTGAGCGATCCATCAGCGATGACTCGAAGGCGCGGAAGGCTGACACGACTGTGGCCATGGATTTCGGACGCATCACCATCGACCCGGATCTCGTCCTGTATCTGTTTGGCACCCCTGGCCAGGACCGATTCGACTTCATGTGGGAGATCCTGGGAGAGGGCATGCTCGGCTATGTCCTGCTGGTCGACGCCACCGATCGGGAATCCTTCGCCGAAGCTCGGGGAATTCTCGATGCATTCCGTCGGATGGCTCACGTGCCTTTCGTGGTCGCCTTCAATCGACACGACCACCCGCATGCCGCGGGCGAGAGTGAACTTCGCGAGGTCCTCGATCTCGAGGGGCAGATTCAGATCGTCGGCTGCGACGTCACCGAGAAGGACTCCGTGAAGAACGTCATGCTCGCTCTCCTCTTTGCCGTACTCGATGAGATCGAGTCAGCGGCGGTTCACGCCTAGCCGAGAATGAGCGCCGTGCGAATCACTCGGTGGTGGAGTCGACGATGGCACCGCGTCACAAGAATGGTCACAAATAGGACACTTCCCACCATTGGGACACCGCGTGTGTCGCCGTCCCTCGCCGATGAGCCGGTCACCACAGGGGTCGGTCTGGTGTTCTCCGATGGCTCCACCGTGGAACTTCGGGCGGACGATCCCCGCGTCACGGCTTTCCAGGCGGCGGCCGCCGCTCTCCTCGGGGCTACAGGCGAGGGTCGATACTGCCGAACAGGTGAATGAGGGATTCCACGAGACCTCGAGGCATGCCGATCGTCCCGCCATGTACCACTCCGCCGGAAGGAGCACCTGTGAAGCAGCTCGGTGAGATCCTCCTGACCGGTGGCCTGGTCTCGCGCACCCAGCTCGAGGAAGCGCTCGCGGAGCAGACTGAGCTCGGCCGCAGTCTCGGCCGCATCCTCGTCGACCGGGGTGTCTTGACCGAGGCCCAGTTGGTGGCCGCCTTGGCCGCTCAGATCGGCATGCGTTTCGTCGATCTCAGCGATATCCAGGTTGATGGCTCAGCCCTCGCCCGCGTGCCCGGCTACGTGGCGCGTCGCCACACCGCGATCCCGATCGGGTTCGAGGACGGCAAACTCGTGGTCGCCATGGCCGACCCGGCCAACGTGTTTGCGATCGACGACATCCGGTCAGTCGCCGGAAACGGGGGCCATCTCGACATCAAGCCGGTGGTTGCCACGCGCAATGACGTCGTTGCCGCGATCGATCGCTACTACCGCGCGGGGGAGGAGCTCGATGACCTCACCACCGAGCTCGATATGGGGGAGGACGAAGAGGAGCTCTCCAAGGTCAAGGAGATAACGGAGGACGCTCCGATCGTCAGGTACGTCAACCTCCTCATCACCCAAGCGATCCAGGACCGGGCGTCGGACATCCACCTCGAACCGACGGAGCACGACCTCAGGGTGCGGTACCGCATCGACGGCGTGCTCCACGAGGTCATGCGCTCACCCCGCGCCATCCAGTCTGGTGTCATCAGCCGGCTGAAGATCATGGCGGACATCAACATCGCCGAACGTCGCATTCCTCAGGACGGACGCCTATCCGTGACGGCCCATGGGAAGAAGGTCGACCTGCGTGTAGCGACCCTGCCGACGGTGTGGGGCGAGAAGGTCGTCATGAGAATCCTGGACAACTCCACGGCCCGGATGGACCTCGAGGACTTGGGCTTTAGTCCCTACAACTTCGGGATTTTCTCCCAGTCGTACATGAAGCCGTACGGGATGATCCTGGTGACGGGGCCCACGGGCTCGGGCAAGTCAACCACCCTGTACGCGGCACTCAATGTCGTGAACAAGCCCGAGGTCAACATCATCACCGTGGAGGACCCGGTCGAGTACCGGCTTCCGGGTGTCAACCAGGTGCAGGTCAACAACAAGGCCGGCCTGAACTTCGCCTCAGCCCTGCGCTCGATCCTGCGGTCCGACCCCGACATCGTCCTGATCGGCGAGATCCGCGATCACGAGACCGCCCAGATCGCGATCGAGGCCTCGCTGACCGGTCACCTCGTGCTCTCGACCCTGCACACCAACGACGCTCCGAGTGCCATCGTGCGTCTGACCGAAATGGGCATCGAGCCCTTCCTGGTGGGCTCCGCCGTCGACTGTGTCCTGGCCCAAAGACTCGCACGACGGTTGTGTCCCAAGTGCAAGGAGCAATACGAGCCTAAGGCTGAACACCTCGAGAGCATCGGGTACAACCCCCGTGACGATGACCCGCTGCCGACTTTCTTCCGCCCGATCGGCTGTTCGAACTGCTCCAAGACCGGCTACAAGGGCCGCCTGGCCCTTCATGAGGTCATGGCGGTCGATGACTCCATCGAGCGTCTGACCGTCGAAAGGGCCTCCTCCACGGTGATCGGGCGTACTGCGGTGGCCAATGGCATGCGACTGCTGCGCGAGGACGGCCTGCGCAAGGCCAGTCAGGGCATCACCTCGCTCGATGAGATCTTCCGCGTCGTCACCTGAGCGGGTCGACGCGTGCCCCCAGAGACTCAAGCGAGGCCCCCATCTGGCCGATGCCAGGGAGGACGCCCGTTCGTATCGGGCCCGTAGGACGAGGAGTACCCGTGGAGACGACGCAGTACGACGCCGGCATGGCAAGGCCGGGCTACCCGGTGGCCTATCCCGCCGCGCAGTCTGCGCCCGCATCCTCGGGTGTGTTCCTGCCCGCCCCACCCCCCGCTCCCGTGCCCGCACCACCGGCAGCCGCGGAGATTCCGGAGAGCCCACACTCCAACGTTCCAGCGATGGCATCTGGGCCACTCTCGACAGGCTCCCTGCTCATGAACGGCCGTTCCTCGACCGAGCAAGGCGTCCGTGACGATGACTTCTCGCTAGGTGACGCGCTGACGGCCATGCTCGAACGGGGCGCTTCCGATCTCCACATCACCGCGGGGGCCCGCCCGATGGTCCGCATCTCCGGGTCTTTGGTACCGCTGGATGACTTCGCCCTTCTCACGCCGCCGGTGATCCAGCGGGTCATGTACGCGATCATCACGCAGGCCCAGCGCGAGAAGTTCGAGGAGAACCTCGAACTCGATTTCGCCTACTCGCTGCCCGGACGTGCCCGCTTCCGCGTCAATCTCTACCGGCAGCGCGACTCGGTTGGCGCGGCGTTCCGCGTCATCCCGTTCGAGATCAAGACCCTTGAGACCTTGGGGATTCCGACCTCAGTATCGAATTTCGCGGCCCTTCCGCGTGGGTTTGTCCTGGTGACCGGCCCGACGGGCTCGGGAAAGTCGACCACCCTGGCGGCGATAGTCGATCTCGCCAACCGGACTCGGCAAGACCACATCATGACGGTGGAAGACCCAATCGAGTTCCTCCACAAGCACAAGTCCTGCCTGGTCAACCAGCGTGAGGTGGGCGAGGACACCTGGTCGTTCACCAGTGCCCTCAAGCACGTGCTGCGACAGGATCCAGACATCATCCTCGTGGGCGAGATGCGCGACCTGGAAACGATCTCGGTAGCCCTCACCGCCGCCGAGACCGGGCACTTGGTCTTCGCCACGCTTCACACCCAGGACGCTGCGCAGACCATCGACCGCATCATCGACGTCTTTCCGCCCCACCAGCAGCAGCAGGTTCGGTCCCAGCTGGCGATGGCCCTTCAGGGCGTGGTCTGTCAGACCTTGGCCAAGACCGCAGACGGACACGGCCGCGTCGTCGCGACCGAGGTGCTCGTCGTCACACCTGCGGTTCGCAACCTGATCCGTGAAGGCAAGACCCACCAGATCTACTCGGTGATGCAGGCCGGCGCGGCACATGGGATGCACACCCTCGACCAGCACCTCGCTGATCTGGTGCGCAGCCGTCAGATCACCTACGAGGTAGGCATCGAGAAGTGCCATCACGTGGAGGACTTCAACCGGCTCTGTGGCCGGGCCTGAGCGACGGCATAGAGAGGACTGGATCAGACCATGGCTTCAACCGCCACGTTCGAATACGCCGTTCGCGATCGCGCCGGTCAGATAGTCACCGGCAAGATCGACGCTGAGTCAACGGCGGCGGTCGCTGCCAAGCTCAAGAGCATGGGGTACGCACCCGTCAAGATCTCGGCGGTTCGCAACACTGGCCTGCAGATGGATCTGAAACTGCCCAAACTTGGTGCGAAGGTCAAGCTCAAGGAACTCGCGGTCTTCAGCCGTCAGTTCTCCACAATGATCAATTCAGGCCTGTCCATGCTGCGAGCCCTGTCCATCCTCGAAGAGCAGCAGCCCAACAAGACCTTTTCCGCGGTTCTCACCGAGATCCGCCTCGAGGTTGAGGCAGGCTCGGCTCTTTCGGTGTCGATGGCCCGCAATCCGGACATTTTCCCGCCTCTGATGGTGAACATGATCAAGGCCGGCGAGGTCGGGGGATTCCTCGACAAGGTGCTGGTCCAGATAGCGGACAACTACGAGTCCGAGGTCAAACTGCGCGGGAAGGTGAAATCAGCCATGACCTACCCGGTCGTGGTGCTGGTGATGGCCATCGTCATGACCATCGGCATGCTGCTCTTCATCGTGCCGACGTTCGCCGGGCTGTTCACCTCCCTCGGAGGTGAACTCCCGGCCCCTACCCAGATCCTGGTGAACCTCTCAGCCTTTCTCAAGGTCGCCATACTCCCGCTGATCGTGATGGGCGTCGCTGGCTCGATCGTGTGGCGCCGGGTCAAGCACCGAGACGATGTGCGCAATGTCCTCGATCCGATCAAGCTCAAGGTGCCGATCTTCGGAAACCTGTTCCGCAAGATCGCCCTGGCTCGGTTCTGCCGCAACCTGGGCACGATGCTGTCCTCGGGGGTACCGATCCTCCAGAGTCTGGACATCGTGGCCGATACGTCCGGGAACATGGTGGTGGCCAAGGCTGTGCGTGACGTACAGGAAAGCGTGCGCAGGGGCGAGAGCTTGACCGAGCCGCTGAGCAAGCACGACATCTTCCCGCCGATGGTGACCCAGATGCTCGCGGTGGGCGAAGACACCGGCGCCCTCGACACCATGCTCCACAAGATCAGCGACTTCTACGACCAGGAGGTCGAGGCCACGACCGACCAGCTCACGGCCCTAATCGAGCCGTTGATGATCGCGGTGCTCGGTGGACTCGTAGGCTCGATGATCGTCGCCCTGTACATGCCGATCTTCAAGATCTTCGACCTGATCAAGTAGGCCAAGACCCTCAGCGCCGCCCCGACTCACGTCGGGGCGGCGTTTTCCATGTCTGTAGCCGTGAGGCAGTCGCGTCGTGCCGCACGTGCGAATGCGGAAACTCCTCAAGATTGCCTCAGCGAATCCTCAAGTCAGGCTATTTGAAACTCGACAACACATCTGTCAGCGCCGCGGATCTCCTCGGCGGCGCCGGTGCGTTCTCGGGTCAGCGGCAACGTTGGCAAAGTCTGCTCTCACGCTGCGACAACCGGTTCTGCTGGGCTTCACCCGAACAGCCGACACCGACCCGCTCTGATTCAAGAACAGGGCCCGCAAGGGCCGAACAGACCAATATCGGCGGCGCCACAAGACCCGCCGAGAGCCTCGTCCCGAAAGGACAACGTCATGCTGGCAAAGTTCCGCAAGTCCACTGAGCGTGCCGACGAGGGCTTCACCCTCATCGAACTGCTCGTCGTGATGATCATCATTGGCATCCTGGCTGCAATCGCTATCCCCACGTTCCTCAACCAGCGCAAGAACGGTTGGAACTCCGCGTCCAAGACGGACGTATCGAACATCGCGCTGGCAGCTGAGTCCTCGGCCGTCGACAAGGCTGGTGACTTCACCCAGGTGTTCACCACCAACGTCGCTGGCACGGCGCTGAGCACGAGCGGAACCCTCGACGCGGGCAACCTCGTGGCGAACCTGGAGTTCACGGGAACGCAGAACGTCGACATCGTGCTGGGCACCGTTGCGACGGCAAACACCTACTGCCTCGTCGGTCACAACACCAACCTCGGTGCGAGCGACGGATGGTGGACCTACAGCAAGGCCAAGGGCGGGCTCCAGCCCACGGTCGCCGTCTCTCTGGTAGCAGCCGAAGCTGCCTGCTGATCTGAGTCGGGATCTTGGGGGCCTGGGACCTTTCGGTCCCGGGCCCCCGATCCAACTGGACGAAAGTGGCAAAAAGAATATGTGGGCAAGCGCTCAAGCCCTGTCCGATTCCCGCCGATCAGTCAGTTGTTCGGCAGGGCCACCCACGGCTCGCCGAGAACCTCTTAACGAAGGGACGACGGGCATGTTGGCTCGCATCCGTAAGTCGACGGAGGGCACCGACGAGGGCTTCACCCTCATCGAGCTCCTTGTCGTGATGATCATCATCGGTATCCTCGCAGCAATCGCCATTCCCACGTTCCTCAACCAGCGCAAGAACGGTTGGAACTCCGCGTCCAAGACGGACGTGTCGAACTTCGCGCTGTCTGCTGAGTCCTCCGCCGTGGACAAGGGCGGAGACTTCACCAAGGTCTTCACCACCAACACGGCTGGCACGGCCCTCAGCACGAGTGGCGTCCTCCAGACCGCCAGTCTCGTGGCTGGGTTCGAGTTCACCGGCAGCCAGAACGTGGACATCACACTCGGCACCGTCTCGACGAGTAACACCTACTGCCTCGTCGGTCACAACACCAACCTCGGCGCGAGTGACGGGTGGTGGACCTACAGCAAGGCCAAGGGCGGGCTCCAGCCCAACGTGGCCATCTCCCAGGCTGCGGCTCAGGCTGCCTGCTGATCTAGCGCGAACACGTGGTGTGGGGCTTGGAACCGAGTGGTTCCGAGCCCCACACCATTTTCTCGTGCACCACACAACCGCTCTGCTCACCCAAGAGGACCTTGGTAACCCCATTTCGCTCAAGGCAGCGCGAATATCGTCCGAAGACCGGTAGGGCCACGAGAGCAAAGGAGGCACGCCATGACCATCACTGAGAGCATCAGAGCGCGTGCCCTCCGGCGCGACGACTCAGGCGTGTCCCTGATTGAAGTCGTGGTCGCGCTTTCCCTACTCATGGTCCTCGGCGTCACGGTCGCCGCGGGTTTGCTCGCAGTCCAACGCTCTGCCATGACCAGCAAGCAACGCAGCGCCGCCGCCAACCTGGCCACCCGCGAAGTGGAGATCGTCCGCAACTGGTTCCATTCAAGCGACAGCGCACCCCTGGCGGTCATGACCGCGGGCGATGCCACCAACGCCAGCCCCCTCCCAGGCCAGACCGGTTCACTCGTGGTGGACAACGTCGCGTACACCGTGAAGCGACAGGTCGCGTGGATGATCGCTGGGGCGGGAGCGAGCGCGTGTGATGGCGGAAGTGTCGTGTCCTACCCGAGCGTGAGCCTTCACGTTGAGGTCACCTGGGCAAACATGGGCGCGGTGCCGGCCGTCGTCTCTGACACGATCCTCACTCCGCCCAAGAGCGTGCTCAACGCCACCTACGGTTACCTCGCGGTGAAAGTCGTCAACAGCGCGGGTACCCCCAACGCCGGCCGCATCGTGACCGCCAGCGGCCCATCGGGAAACTTCAGCGACACAACTGGTCCGGACGGATGCGCAACCTTCGTTCTGAGCCTGCCCGGCACGTACACCGCGGCCCTCACTGAGGGATCCACTGGTTTCGTTTCCTTCAACGGTTCGTCGAGCCAGACGGCCAGTATCACCACAGGTTCGTTGGTGGTGCGCACCTTCACCTACGACCTCGGCGAGTCCTTCCGTGTGACGCTCACACCTCCGGGCGGGTATGCACTTCCGGCGAGCTTGCCCGCCACGACCCTGGGCAACTCCGGCATCCTGCCGGCAGGGCTGTCCTCCTTCACCTCGACCGCCGGTGGGACCACAGTGATCGGCCCCGTCTGGCCGTTCGCCTCGGGCTACAGCATCTGGGCGGGCAGTTGCCCCGATTCCGATCCGGCGCTCGATACCGGCAGGCCCACAGCTCTTGTGCCCACCAAGGGCACCACCACGAGCACCACTGCGGCACTCCAGGGAATCGCGGTCACGACAACCCGCCTCGGGCTCCGGCAGTCCGCACAGGTTTCGGCCACGTACGCAGGCCCCGGTTCCTGCCCCGCGGGAGACAGCGTCCTCAACCTCGGGACCTCCAGCTCACTCGGCACGCTGAATACCTCGTTGCCCTACGGGTCATGGACCCTCTCGACGTCCATCGGTGGGCAGAATGTCAGCGCCCTCGTCGACGTCTCGTCCGCTGGCGTCGTCAGCGCAACCCTGAACGGCACGACATGATGCGAGCCCTGGCATCGTCGCGCGCGCGCGTCCGTCGCCTGCGACGTTCTGACGACGGGGTCACCATGCCCGAACTTCTGGTCAGCATCATGGTTCTCGCTCTCCTGATGAGCTGTGTCGTGATGATGGTGACGGCAGGGCAACGAATATCGCTCGGAACCAAGGAGCGACTCGACCAGACGAATGACGCCACGATCTCCATCGAACGGATCAGCAGGAATCTGCGAACGGCCGTCTTGCAGAGCCAGCTCACCTCGAGCTGCACGCTCTCGAGTTGCACCGACTCAGCCTTCCTTAAGGGAACACGCACGAGCGTGCAGTTCTACGCGGACGTCGACAATCCCAAGAACACGATCGGCCCAAGCCGGGTCACCTATGACGTCACCAACGGTGTCCTCACCGAGACCGTGCAGAAGCCGGATTCGCCGACTCCCGACGCGAGCGGCTACCACTACTGCACCTCCGGAGTGGGATGCGTCATCCGCACGACGATCCTCGCCCGAAACGTGCTCACGACATCCGCGTTCTTCAGCTATTACACGGCGGCAGATCCCGTGAGCGCCATCACGCTCGCGTCCGGTGTGGATCTCACGTCCTCCCAGCTGAAGTCGGTCGACAGCATCGATGTCTTCGTGCAGATCCAGGTGCCCGGCGGCGCTAACGTTGCGGGCTCCTCGATGATCCAACGGGTTGCGCTCCCCAATGCCGACAGCGTCGTCCGGACGACGGGAACATGATGATGCACAACAGATTCCGTGAGCTGCGCGAGAGCGACTCCGGGGCCGCCCTGATCATGGTCATCGGGTGGATGATGGTTCTCGCCCTCCTCGTGAGCGCCGCCCTCGGTTACGCGATTCAGAGCAACGTCGTCGCACACAAGGGTCAGGACTGGGGGAGCGCCCAGTCCGCGGCCCAGGCTGGCCTTGAGGATTACGTGGCCCGACTGAACCGAAACGACAACTACGCGAGAGTCTGGGATTGCACAAATCCGGCACTCCAAGGGCCCAACCAAAGCGGAAACACCTGCGGTTGGGGCGCAAACACCGTCACCGGTTGGATCCCCGTCATCGCCACTCAGCCGACAGGTCCTGCATTTCATTACGACGTCGACGCGAGCATGCTCGACCAGAGCGGCACGATCAATGTGATGTCGACTGGACGCGTGGGCAAGGTCACTCGGACGATCCAGGCGGCTATCGGTCGCGGCGGTTCAACCGATTTCCTGTACTACACCGACCTCGAGCACGCAGATCCCGCCAACGTCGGTGTCTACCCGTCCGGCACAACCAAGTACTTCTGCGGATCCACCGGCGCACAGAAGGACATCTACTGGTGGAGCCCGAGCATCAGTGGATCGAACCGCTCGAACTCCGGTTGCACGGAGATCGGCTTCGCAGCTGCCGACGTCCTCGACGGCCGCGTTCACTTCAATGACACTCCCAAGCTCAACGCGACGGGGGCTACGTTCCTGAGCGGATTTGAGACGTCAAACCCGGGCTGCAAGACCGCAACCGCGCCGAACTACTCCGGGTGTCTCCGCAGTGGTAGCCCTATCCCGGTCTATGGAACGTCGGGGAGCCCTGTACCGCCGATCTATACCGACACTCTCTATCTGGACGACACCTCAGCGAAGTTCTCTGCCTACCCCGGCTGCCACTTCTATGGCTCGACCCGTATCAAGTTCAACAGCGACGCCACCATGACCGTGTGGAGCAAGGACAGCACCGGCAAGTCCACCGGCACTGGGTGCGGCACCTTCAGCGCGGCCAATTCATCCCAGACGGTCGCGGTTCCGAACGATCAGGTCATCTACGTCTCGGCCGGCAGTGCGACCCACCGCTGTCTTTCCTCTGAGATCGGTGACGGTCTCCCGCTAGGTACCTATACCGGCAGTGCGACCACGACGTATACCTATGACCTGACCATGCTCACCACGGATCAGTTCTGCGGGCAGGGCAATCTTTACATCGAGGGCACAGTCAAGGGACGCGTCACCATGGCGGTGGAGAATTCCATCGTCGTCACCGGAGACCTCGTGCTAGCCAACGGGATCAACGGCACGGACCTCGTCGGACTGGTCGCGGGCAACTCAGTGCAGGTCTTCCACCCCTGGGTCGACACCTGGCAGAAGCCGTCGACCACCTGGGGCTGGAAGAACGCCCCGGCCGCAGTGTCAGGCTGGCCGCACCGCTACATCGACCCCTCGACATCGGCCTATACCCCCACGTCCGGAATCCAGATTGCCGCCTCGATCCAGACCCTCCAGCACAGCTTCTGGGTGCAGCAGTACAGCCAGGGATCAGCCCAGGGCACGCTGCTGGTTCTGGGCTCCATCGCCCAGCGTTGGCGTGGCATCGTAGGACAGGGGTCGGCCGGCTACGTCAAGCTGTACAAGTACGACGCCCGCCTGAAGTACTCCTCGCCCCCCTATTTCCCTCAGTGGACCAACGCGAAGTGGGGCCCGCGCCACACCGGCGAGTTGGTGTCCACGTATAACTCCGCCGGGAAGTACGTAGGCTGACGAACTGTGGCCGCACTCGTGCTAGTCGTCACCCTGCTCGGACTGTTGATCGGGTCATTCCTCAATGTGGTGATCCATCGCGTCCCCTTGGGTGAGTCGGTCGTCAGCCCGCGCTCCCGATGCCCCGGCTGCGGGACTGAACTCTCGTGGTACGACAACATCCCCGTGCTGTCCTGGATCGTGCTCCGTGGCCGCTGCCGGACCTGCTCGACGCCTATCTCGTGGCGCTACCCCCTCGTCGAGCTCGGCACCGGGCTGCTGTTCGGTGCCGTGACGTGGTGGTCGGGTGCCACGTGGGCTCTGCCGGCCTACCTCTACCTCGCGGCCATCGGCGTGGCGTTGTCGGCAATAGACATCGACACCAAGCGCCTCCCGAACGCGATCGTGCTTCCGTCCTACGCGGTCGCCTCTGGCCTGCTGCTGCTCCCCGCTCTCCTTGAGGGGTATAGGACGTCGTTGCTCTACGCCGCGATCACGGGCATCGCGCTCTTCACGTTCTACTTTCTACTTGCCTTTATTTATCCGGCAGGCATGGGATTCGGCGACGTCAAGCTCGCCGGCGTCCTCGGGCTCTACCTCGGCTGGTCCGGGTGGGGCCTGGCCGTAGTGGCCACGTTCGTGGCCTTTCTGCTCGGCTCGGTCGTCGGAGTTGTCGTGATGGTGCGTTCGGGCGGCGGGCGCAAGACCAAAGTTCCCTTTGGGCCTTTCATGCTCCTGGGCACATTCGCGGCACTGTTCTTCGGTCAAGGCGTCGTCGACTGGTATTTCGGGAGCCTGGGCATCTGAACCCAGGGGTTTCCGGCAGTTCTCGCGGAAAGGATCCCAACTTCGACTCAAGCCCGGCCCCATATCCGCCGAAAGCGGAGGGGAGGAATCACCACGACCGTGGTGACGGGCGAGAGGTGGGAACCGTGGCTGCTCGAACCGCCATCGGGCTCGATATCGGCACATCGAGCATTCGTGCGGCCCAGTTGACCGTCTCCAAGGGCGCGGTCACTCTGGACCGCTTCGGACAGGTTGCCATCCCTCCCGGCGTTGTTCGCGACGGCGAGGTCATCGATTCAGATGCCGTGGCCGAGGCCCTCAAGCACCTGTGGTCGAGCGCCAAGTTCTCCCAGAAGGACGTCGTTCTCGGGATCTCTAACCAGAAGGTGTTCGTCCGCCAGGTCGACATCCCGTGGATGCCCGCTGGTGAACTCAAGAATTCCCTGAAGTTCCAGGTTGCCGATCTGCTCCCGATGCCGGTCGAAGAGGCCGTGCTCGACTTCGTCGTACTCAACGAGGTCATGAACGAAGGAGCACGTCACCTGCGCGGGCTGCTCGTGGCCGCGAGCCAGGACATGGTCCTCGGCTCGATCCGGGCTTGCCAGAAGGCTGGGCTCAAGGTCACCACCGCGGATCTCACCCCGTTCGCCGTCCTACGCGCTGCCGGCACGACTGATCCCATGGGCCTCTCGGGTCCCGAGGCGGTCGTGGATGTCGGTGCCAGGGTCACCAATATCGTGGTCCATGAGGGTGGCGTTCCTCAGTTCGTGCGGATCCTCCTCCTCGGCGGAGACGATGTCACCGGGGCCATCGTCGAGCGTCTGGGCATCTCAGCAGTCGAGGCCGAGCGCCTGAAGCGTTCGCCTGGGGCTCTGAGTAGCCCTGCTGCCGCCGATGCCCGTCGAGTGGTTGACGCAGCCCTCGCGGAGTTCGTCGACGAAGTCCGCGGATCCGTTGACTACTTCCTGGCCACCAGCGGAAGTCGCCCGCTCACCCGGTTGGTTCTCAGCGGGGGCGGCTCGCTCGCGGACGGACTGGCCCAGCGCCTGGCCACCGCAGTACGTACCCAGGTCGAGTACGGACGGCCCTTCAGTCGGCTCACGATCGGGAAGACCGGCCTCGCTGCTCAGCAGGTTCAACTGGTCGAACCCTTGGCAGCGGTGCCGGTGGGTCTGGCCATGGGAGCGATGTCATGATTTCGCTCACGCGCAAGAGGGCCTCGACCGCCGAGGTGCTCCAGGACAAAGACTCGACACAGTCCACGCCGATCCCGCCGAGTGCCCCCCATGCAGCATTCCCACGGGTGAATCTCATTCCCGATGAGATCGCCCATGAGGCGAGGATCCGGCGCGCCCAGCTGATGGTTGCTGGCTCGGTGCTCGCCTCACTGATCGTCGTTGCCGGCCTGTACGCCCTAGCCGCCATGTCCGTGGGCTCGGCACAGCAGCAGTTGGACCAGGTGTCAGCGCAGAGCGTGAGCCTGTCCACCGAGGTAGCGAAGTACGCCGATGTTCCCAAGGTGATCTCCGACTTGGCCTCGGCACGCAATCAGCAAGCCTCGGCTATGGGCGGCGAAGTGAGGTGGTCGCTACTACTCAACAACCTTGCGCTGTCCATCCCCACCGGGACCGCGATCAACAGCCTCAAGGGCACAATCACCGGCTCCCCTCTCGCAACGGCTGAACAGGCTGCGCTGGGAGGTCCGGCGCCTGTCACGAGCGTGCTGGGCAAGACGGGCGTCGGAAGTATCCAGTTCGAGGGTGAGGCGCTCGACAACGGGCACGTCTCGAACTTCCTCGAGGCCATCTCCCGCAACACCGGACTCACTGATCCGTTCGCCACCCTGGCCGCGAAGGACCAGAGCTCTCCCGGTGGCGCGGCGATCTCTCAACCCTCGTCGGTCAGGTTCACCGCGACCGTCACGATCGACGGCAAGGCACTGAGTCACCGCTACGACGTGAAGGGAAGCTGACATGTCCATAGGGGCAACTCAGAAGTGGTACGCGGGCGCAGCAGTAGCGTCCGCCGCCGTCCTTGGAGCCGGCTGGTTCCTGCTCGTCTCACCACAACAGTCCACAGCGGCTGAGATCACGGCGCAGGCCGAGATCGTGGCCAGCGCGAACCAAACGACGATGATGCAGATCCAGACGCTGAAGGAACAGTTCAAGGACCTCCCTGTCCTTCAGGGCCAGCTCGATCAGATCGCCGCCCACCTGCCGAGCGCACCGAATGAGCCCGCGCTACTGCGCACGCTCTCGAGTGCGGCAACAAAGGCTGGCGTCTCGCTCGTGTCCGTGCAGTTGCAGGCTCCCGCGCCCATGACGGTGCCGGGCGCTGCACCGCCCGCCGCGGGCACGAATGCTTTCACGGTGCCAGGCCAAATCAGCCAGATCCCTCTCACGATGGAGATCTCTGGCTCGTTCGCGAATACACAGCTGTTCCTGAACTCCCTGGAAGGCCAGCAGCGGGTTGTACTGGTCACGGGGCTGGACATCACGCGCGACCTGACGACCGGCAAGACGACCGGACTGAGAACCGTTCTCGCCGCCCGGGTCTTCATGGCCAACCCCGGGACCTATGTCCTGCCCTCTGCGGAACCTGTCACCGCGGGTGCCGACACGTCCAACCAGGCAAGCTGAGCGACGAGGTCGAGGAGTCACGATGTCCGAGCCAATCTTCTCCATCCCCGGCCAGGGGGCCGTCCCCGCCATGGGTGCGCCCGAGCCTGACGCGGGAACGAGCCGCAAGTCTCTGTTCATCATCGGGGGCGTGGGCGCTGCATTGATCCTCGGCGCAGGAGCCTTCTTCATGCTCGGCTCTGGAGCCTCGACCCCGGAGCCGATCGCCGCGGGCCCGGTACCGGCAGCATCTGTCTCCCCGTCGGAGTCGCCCGCGGCTGCAGAGAAGCTGCCGGCCGCATCCACGGTTCCGGTGGCCCCGGTTGCCCCCGTCGCCACCGCGGCCGTCACCACGCGCGACCCCTTCAAGCCTCTGTTCTATGTCGGCGGATCTTCGGTTGCATCTGTGGCCGACACAACCACCACTACCCCCGCCGAAGTCCCCGTCGCCCCGCCCTCGGTAGCGACGGTGAACCCGCTCACGCTCACCGTGAGTTCGATTGATCCGGTCGCCCAGACTGCGGTGGTGGGGGTCGACGCCAAGCCCTACACCGTCGGTGTCGGAGTGCCCTTTGCCAAGTACTTCACTGTGTACAGCGTTTTCAACGCGAACTGCGTAGGGGTCCTGTTCGGCGACCAGAGCATTCCCGTGTGCACGACGGTGCCCCAGTCAGTCTCACCCTGACCTCTCAACACCACCTCGACGTGAGGGCCGACCCGACCACTCGACGGCCCTCACGCCTCGTTCAGGCCTGAACATGACAGGATCAGCATCATGTTGCGTTGGCTGACCGCGGGTGAATCACACGGGCCCGCCCTCGTGGCGATCCTCGAGGGTGTCCCGGCCGGCGTGGAGATCACCACCGCGGATATCGATCTCGACCTCGCTCGTCGCCGGCTGGGCGTCGGCCGCGGTGCGCGTATGAAGTTCGAACGCGACGTTGTCCGAATCCTCGGGGGAGTCCGCCATGGACTCACCATGGGCGGACCCATCGCGGTCGAAGTGGGCAACAGCGAATGGCCCAAGTGGGATGTCGTCATGTCGCCCGATCCCGTCGACGCGGAGGCGCTCGAGAAGATCGCCCGCAACGCGCCTCTGACCCGGCCACGCCCCGGTCACGCAGATCTTGTGGGCATGCAGAAGTACGGCTTCGACGACGCCCGCCCGGTGCTCGAGCGCGCAAGTGCCCGCGAGACGGCCGCCCGCGTGGCGCTGGGCGCCGTGGCAAAGGCCTTTCTTCGCCAGACCGTGGGCGCAACAGTCCTCTCGCATGTCGTCGAACTCGGAACCGTCGTGGCTCCGTCCGGTCTCGTGCCGACGATCGATGATCTTCCCGCGATCGACGCCGATCCCGCGCGATGCCTCGATCGCCCCACCAGTGCCGCGATGGAGGCGGAGGTCGAGTCCGCACGCAAGGACGGCGACACGCTCGGCGGGGTCATCGAGGTCGTCGTGCACGGGCTCCCGCCGGGACTAGGCAGCCACGTCCACTGGGACCGTCGCCTCGACGCCCGTCTGGCCGGGGCACTCATGGGAATCCAGGCAATCAAGGGTGTCGAGGTCGGAGACGGTTTCGGTCTGGCCCGCACCCGAGGCTCACTCGCGCACGACGAGATCCTCCCTGGCCCGCACGGGGTGGTTCGCGCCACCGGGCGAAGCGGTGGCACCGAGGGAGGCATGTCGACAGGCGAGGTCCTGCGTGTACGCGCGGCCATGAAGCCGATCTCCACAGTTCCACGCGCCCTCCGTACCGTTGACGTGGCCACAGGCGAGGCCGCACAAGCGATCAATCAGCGCTCCGATGTCTGCGCGGTTCCCGCTTCGGGAGTCGTGGCCGAAGCCATGGTCGCGCTTGTTCTTGCCGACGCCGTTCTCGAGAAGTTCGGCGGTGACTCCGTAGCTGAAACCGCGCGCAACGCGGCGGCTTACCTCGCTGCCCTCGTGGTCTCCTAGTCCGATGTCACCCTGTGTGGTTCTGGTCGGGGTGCCCGGCTCGGGCAAGACAACAGTCGGCTCCCTGTTGAGCGCTCGGCTCGGAATGGCCTTCCGCGACACCGACCACGATGTCGAGGCAAGCGAGGGCAAGTCGATCTCGGACATCTTCGTCGACTCAGGCGAATCCCACTTCCGCGCACTCGAGAAGGCAGCAGTCGCGGCGGCCCTTCGGGATCACGATGGCGTTCTCTCCCTGGGTGGGGGAGCCGTGCTCGACCCCGACACTCGGGCACTCCTGACCGGCGCTCCCACCGTCTGGCTGCAGGTCGGCGCGTCCTCGGGCGCCCATCGTGTGGGCCTCAACGTCGCCCGCCCCTTACTGCTGGGCAATGTCCGAGGTCGCCTCTCAGCCCTGTTAGCAGAGCGCGGGCCGCTCTACGCCGAGGTGGCCAGGGTCGTCGTCGACACCGAAGGTCACACCCCCGCTGAGGTAGTTGACACCATCGTTGATGAGCTGCGATTGGCGGAAGATCGTGCCTAACGTCACCCACATCGCGGTCACCGGCGACACCACATACGACGTCGTCGTGGGCCACGGACTTGACTCCGAACTTGCGTCACTGATCGGCTCCTCCACAAGCAGAGTGGCGCTCATCCATCCAGCCACTCGTCCCGGTGACGCACGTCGGCTCGCCACTGTTGTGCGATCCACTGGTGCCGAGCCAGTGCTCATCGCGGTTCCGGACTCCGAAGCAGCCAAGACTGCGGACGTTCTGACGGACTGCTGGACGGCGCTTGGCCGAGCTGGATTCACGCGCTCCGACGCCGTGATCGGCATCGGCGGAGGTGCCACAACCGACCTCGCTGGATTCGTTGCTGCCAGTTGGCTTCGCGGGATCCGCCTGATCCACGTGCCCACAACCTTGCTCGGTATGGTCGATGCCGCGGTTGGAGGCAAGACCGGAATCAATACGTCCGAAGGCAAGAATTTGGTCGGCGCCTTCTACGCACCCGCCGGCGTACTGTGCGACCTCGACGCCCTCTCGACGTTGCCCAAGGTTGATCTCGTCGCTGGCATGGCTGAGATTGTCAAGGTCGGCTTCACCACCGACACTGCGATCCTCGACATCGTCGAGGCCGACCCGGTCGCCGCCCTTGACGTCCATAGCGGCCCGCTTCGCGAGTTGGTCGAGCGCGCGATTCGCGTCAAAGCATCGGTGGTTTCGGAGGATCTACGCGAGGCACGACCCGGCGGTCTTGGACGCGAGGTGCTCAACTACGGGCACACCTTCGCCCACGCGATCGAGCTCGTCGAGCGCTACACCTGGCGCCATGGGCACGCGGTGAGTGTCGGGCTCGCCTTCATCGCGTCACTTGGGCGCCTGTCGGGCCGCCTTTCCGATGCGGATGCTGCACGCCACAGGGCCGTTCTGACAGCTCTCGGCCTGCCGATCACCTACGCTTCGGGACGGTTCCCCGAACTCCTCGACGCCATGAGGATCGACAAGAAGTCGCGTGGTGATCTACTGCGCTTCGTGATTCTCGACGGTATCGGCCGGCCCGGGCTGCTCGAAGGACCAGACATCGCACTGCTCGAAGCCGCGTACGCCGAGGTCTCGGAGGTGTCGCCATGACACGTGTTCTCGTTCTTAACGGCCCGAACCTCTCTCGCCTCGGATCACGCGAGCCCGAGGTCTATGGGTACGCCAACCACGATGATCTCGTTGCCCTGTGCATCGCCGAAGGCGCTCTGCTCTCACTCGAGGTCGAGGTACGACAGACTGACGACGAGGCGCAACTTGTGCACTGGCTGCATGAGGCGGCCGACGCCTCCACCCCCGTGGTCCTCAACCCAGCGGCTTTCACTCACTACTCGTATGCAGTGCGGGATGCGTGCGCCCAGCTCCGTGCACCTCTGATCGAAGTACACCTGTCGAACCCGGCCACGCGCGAGGAATTCCGGCACACCTCGGTGGTCGCAGGCGTCGCCACCGGCACGATCGCGGGTTTCGGGGTGGACTCCTACCGACTCGCGCTCCGCGCCGTGGCGATCCTCGTCGCCTGATGTCGACGCTGCACCGCCGCGACTTGATTCGTGCCGGGCTGCTCGAATCCGACCTTGATGCCCTTGTCGTCACCTGTGCCTCGAATGTGCGCTATCTCAGCGGATTCACGGGGTCTAGCGGTGCGGTCGTGATCACTCGCCATCGCGATCAAGACCGCCTCGTCACAGATTCGCGCTACGAAATCCAGGCCGCAGCAGAATCGCCCGACCTCGCAGCTCTGGTGGAGCGCCATGTCGCGCGCACCGCATTCGGCCATGCGGCCGCAAACGGCGCTGCCCGAGTCGGATTCGAGGCTGACGACCTCAGCGTCTCGACATTCGAGGCGTTGCGCGGGGCCCATGCCGCACTCGAGTTTGTGGCCACCTCGCGGGTGGTCGAGCAACTGCGGGCATGTAAGGACGACGACGAGATCGCATCTCTCACCGAGGCCTGCCGCATCGGCGACGTCGCACTCGCGCGGTTGATCTCCGAGGTACGCGTTGGCATGACTGAGCGCGAGATCGCCCGTCGACTCGACCAGCACATGCTTGACGCCGGTGCGGACGCATCATCGTTCGAGACGATCGTCGCGTCTGGGCCGAACTCGGCGATCCCGCATCATCGTCCGACCACTCGACCGATCGAACCCGGGGACTTCCTCAAAGTTGACTTCGGCGCTCTCTATGCCGGTTATCACTCCGATGAGACGCGAACCTTCGTGGTCGGCGCCCAGCCTCTCGAGTGGCAGAGCGCACTTCATGCGCTTGTTGCTCGAGCGCAGCGAGCTGGCATTGATGCTCTCCGAGTGGGCGCGAACGTCCGCGACGTCGACCTCGCGGCACGTTCGGTGATCGATGATGCTGGGCACTCCGCGCACTTCGGCCACGGCCTCGGGCACGGGGTGGGGCTCGACATCCACGAGGCGCCGATGATCGGATACTCCGCGACGGGTATCCTGGGTGATCGCACGCCGGTGACCATCGAGCCGGGGGTCTATCTCCCGGGTCTCGGTGGTGTTCGCATCGAGGACACCCTCGTTGTTCTCTCCGGCGGGCCCGTGTCGCTCACCTCGACGACCCGCGAGCTGCTCGTCCTCGGATAGAGGACCTCGACCAGGAGACCCTCCGTGGCAACGACGAATGATCTGAAGAACGGCTTGGTCCTCAATATCGATGGTCAGCTTTGGACTGTCGTCGAGTTCCAGCACGTCAAGCCCGGCAAGGGGCCTGCGTTCGTGCGAACCAAGCTCAAGGCCGTCATGTCCGGCAAGGTCGTCGACAAGACCTTCAACGCCGGGCTGAAGGTCGAGACGGCCACCGTTGACAAGCGGGATATGCAGTACCTCTACCGCGACGGCGACAGTTGGGTCTTCATGGATGTCTCCACCTACGAGCAGACCTACATCCCCGACGCCGTGATCTCCGACAACCGCAAGTGGCTGCTGGAGAACCAGAACGCCATCGTCGCCACGCACGAGGGCGTGCCGCTGTTCATCGAACTCCCCGCCTCGGTCGAGCTGATGATCACCTACACCGAGCCGGGCCTGCAGGGCGACCGCTCCACCGGCGGCACCAAGCCCGCCACCCTCGAGACTGGCGCCGAGATCGCCGTGCCGCTGTTCATCGAGAACAACACCAAGGTCAAGGTCGACACCCGCGACGGTTCCTACCTCGGCCGCATCAACTAGCCGTGACAGCACGCGGCAAAGCACGTAAGCGCGCACTCGACATCCTCTACGAGGCCGACATGCGCGGCATCTCCGCAGTGGAGATCCTCGACGCGAAGGCTGAGTCCACTGAGCCCGTCAGCAACCCGTACACCACAGAGATCGTGTGGGGCGTGATCGAGCATGCCGACCGGATCGATGATCTGCTCTCAACCTACGCCCAGGGTTGGACTCTCGACCGCATGCCCGCGATCGACCGAAACCTCCTGCGTATTGGCACTTTTGAGCTGTTGTGGGCTGACGACGTTCCCGATGCCGTGGTGATCTCCGAGGCCGTGACCCTGGCGAAATCCCTCTCGACGGATGACTCGCCGACCTTCATCAACGGCCTTCTCGGTCGCATTCTCGAGATCAAGCCCAAGCTCGCCCTCGACTAAGACAGGCGTCTGAGCCACTCGCGAATCCGGCCAACGACAGTGCACTACCCCCGCGAGATGTCTCACCTGTGACTACGGTGCGGACGGATCCTGGACGCCCCGTCCCGTGGACATCCGCGTCAGCGGCGATAACTGCCCTCACTGCGCGGCGAACGCCGCTCATGCCCGCGCCACGGCAACCGCCTGAGGGCGCTCAGTCAGCGCCCGGTCACGCTAGTGAGCGAGCGTAGGTCGCGTGGGTATAGCTGAACCAACGCGACCGCGAAGGCGTCCGCCCATGCGTTCATGTTCCTCAAAGTTCGAAATCGTGCCCCGAGTGGGATTCGGACCCACACTGGATGGTGTTTGAGACCACTGCCTCTGCCGGTTGGGCTATCGGGGCGCGCCCAGAGCATATCGGGCGACGTGGGCACCCTGCGATCCGTAGGCTCAGGTCGTGACTGACTCGTCTTCTGATACCCGGAAACTCCGTGTCGTCGTCGCCGAGGACGAGGCTCTGATCCGCCTCGATCTCGTGGAGATGCTTCGTGAGGAAGGTTACGACGTCGTGGGCGAGGCCGCCGACGGCGAAGAGGCCGTACGTCTGGCCACCGCACTACGCCCTGACGTGGTGATGCTCGACGTGAAGATGCCCGTGCTGGACGGGATCACAGCGGCCGAACGCATCGTGGCCGCCCGCATCGCCCCTGTCGTCATGCTCACCGCCTTTAGCCAGCGCGAACTCGTAGAACGCGCTCGTGACGCGGGGGTGATGGCCTATCTGGTGAAACCCTTCACCCAGGGCGAACTAGTGCCGGCTATCGAGTTGGCGGTGGGGCGGTATGCCGAGATCACCACCTTGGAGTCCGAGGTGGCCGATCTCGGACAACGACTCGAGACCCGCAAGCGCGTTGACCGCGCCAAGGCACTGCTTCAAGAGAGCTACTCACTCTCGGAGACGGACGCCTTCCGCTGGATCCAGAAGTCAGCGATGGATCGCCGGCTTTCGGTGCGCGAGGTGGCCGACGCAGTTGTGCGGGAACTCGGAAAGTCTTCCGGTGGCCAGTGAAGACCAGTACGGATCGTGATCTCCGCATGATGATCGTCGCCCGAAATCTGGGTGATCAACATCACTGAGGGGAGGGCCTGAGGCCCACCTTGCCCGAGAATTTCCGGACAAAGGGTTGCACTCGCAGCGCACTTGACCCCACAGTTCGACAAGCCAGACCAACACAGCAGGCTCACGTCGGCATCCGGGTCGGCCTGTCGCCACGAATCTCGGGAGGTCGACCATGCTCCGATCTCCGGTAGTCGTCCGAGCCGCCACCGAGCAGGACGTGGAGTCCCTCACCCCGTTGTGGGACGAGTTCTGTGAGCAGATCGGCTCCAGCCTCGTCCCCTCTGGATTTATCGACGTCCCCGAACGAGTTCGCGAGCGGATCCGCATCTCGAACGCCACTGCCGAAGCCGGTGCCCGACCTACCTATCGCCTCGCCATTGCGCTCAGCGATGGGCAGCCGATCGCCTTCGCCTCCATGACCGTCGTCGATCGTGGACTGATGAGCGCTTCTTCGGCGGTCCTGATCGACGTCGTGCACGTCAAGCAGGGGGAGCGCAAACGCGGGGCCGGCACAGCACTCCTGCGCCACGCCGTCGCTTTTGCAGACGAAGTCGGAGCCTCGGACGTCGCCGTGAGCGTCGCGCCGCAGGTGCGCGATGCCAACCGCTTCTACGCCCGTCACGGATTCACACAGATGGTCACCCGACGCTCGTCGCCTGTGTCCCAATTGCGCCGCAAGCTCGGAGTCGATGTCCGGCTCGACCAGATCGACACAACGATCGAGCTCACGCCTGTCGAGCGCTCGTTGCGCCGACGCGCGCTGCTCTCACCGCGACGATCAGCTCGAAGCGCGCGCGGCTGATCTACGGGGCGTCTCGTAGCAGGCAGGTGAGCCGTGCCGTGCACACCCGACCGCCCTCGTCGTCCAGAATCACGATTTCGTAGGAGGCCAAGGTCTTCCCCAGCGAGATGGCACGCGCCGATCCCGTGACGAATCCTGCGGTGGCACTGCGGTGATGGGTGGCGTTGATCTCGATCCCCACAGGCATCCGGCCCGGCCCAGCGTGCACCGAGGCCGCGATCGACCCGAGCGACTCGGCGAACACCACGCTGGCCCCGCCGTGCAGGAGGCCATAGGGCTGCCGGTTGCCCGAAACGGGCATTCGGCCGGCCGTAAGCGTGGCTGACACCTCGGTGATGTCGATGCCCATCTTCTCGGCGAGTTCGCCGAGACCGAACTCCTGCAGGCGCTCGAGGTGATCTGTCATGGACTCAGCCTAGGATCCGGGTGTGAACCAGACGCCAGCACGGCCCCGGCTTCTCCTGCTCGACGGCCACTCGCTCGCATATCGCGCGTTCTACGCCCTCCCCGTCGAGAACTTCTCCACGAGCACCGGCCAGCCCACCAATGCGGTCTACGGGTTCACCTCGATGCTGATCAACTGCCTGCGCGATGAGAAGCCCACGCACGTCGCGGTGGCATTCGACGTCTCCCGCATCACTTTCAGATCGGCGGAGTTCCCCGACTACAAGGCCAACAGAGCAGCCAGCCCTGACGAGTTCAAGGGCCAGGTGCCCTTGATCCGCGAGGTCCTCGACGCCCTCTCCATTCCCTACGTTCAAGTCGAAGGCTTCGAGGCCGACGACGTCATTGCCACTCTGGCCACCCAGGCCGAGGCCGACGGGTTCGACGTCCTCGTGATCACCGGCGACCGCGACGCCTACCAACTCGTCAATGAGCACTGCACCGTCCTGTATCCCAAGAAGGGCGTGAGCGATCTTGCGCGCATGACCCCCGACGCGGTCGAGGAAAAGTACGGCCTCACCCCGACCCAGTACCCCGACTACGCGGCGCTGCGTGGAGACCCCAGCGACAACCTGCCCTCGATCCCAGGGGTGGGGGAGAAGACCGCATCCAAGTGGGTTCGTGAGTTTGGCTCCCTCGATGCCCTCGTTGATCGCGTGGGCGAGGTCAAGGGCAAGGCTGGCGATGCGCTGCGGGCTGCACTGCCCAGTGTGCTGCTCAACCGCAGGCTGACCGAACTTGTCCGCGACGTCGACCTCCCGCTGCGCCCTGCGGATCTCGAGCGGCGATCGTTTGACCGCGAGCAGGTTCACGAGGTGTTCGACGCGTTGCAGTTCCGCGTTTTACGCGAACGGCTCTTCGCCTCGCTGCCAGCCGAAGCCAAGGACCCCGCCGAAATCGCGATGGCGGCTGAGGCCGTCGTCGACCTCGAGGTACTCGCATTCGGTTCCGTCTCGGCCTGGCTTGCCGAGCACGCGCCCGCAGGGGCTCGTACCGGCATGGCGGTCGACGGCCTATGGGCTCAAGGAACGGGCGACGTCGACGGCATCGCGATCGCGTCCGCAGACGGCTCAGTCGCCTACGCCGCGATCGCGAACATGAGCCCCGAAGACGAATCTGCCATCGCCGCGTGGCTGTCGGACAAATCACGGCCCAAGGCACTCCATGACGCGAAAGGCCCCGAGCTCGCGATCCGCGCACGGGGTTGGCACCTCGGCGGTCTCACGTGCGACACCGCACTTGCGGCCTATCTTGTGTTGCCTGGTCA
>CAFBPU010000008.1_pt1 | contig 64312 bp, 64 predicted proteins | sample 7269791 | NCBI WGS metagenome assembly CAFBPU01 (sample SAMEA6814154, study PRJEB35770) | freshwater metagenome | biome: Freshwater; feature: Freshwater reservoir; material: water | place: Czech Republic | collected 2017-06-27 | depth 30m m
ACCTCGCGGGCCAGTGAGAATGCGTCGGCGACGAGGTCGCTACCCACAAGCGCGACGAATTTCGCCGACCATTTGTATAAGTCCATGGTCGCGTGCAAGCACCCCGACTGATCGAGATCGTGCTGTGATGCACGGGTGAGTGGTGTTTCATTCATCGGTGCCGCCTCGGGCGTGAAGAACCGGAACGCGTCGTAATGAGTGCAGCGAAGTCCGTGTTCATTGACGACAGCCCGAATCTCTTGGGGCTCAAGGCGAAGAGGCCATACCTCGTGTCGAACCTCGGACTGCTCGAGTCCGTAGACCATCGCCCATTCGTGGAGTCCGAAGCAGCCGAGTCGGGCCGGACGCTCCGCGGTTCGGCGCAGTAGGCCCTCGACCCACGCGAGCCCGTCGCGACGACGTGCGAAGTGCAGTGGGTCGACGGTGATCACCTCGCGGCCCTCGATCACCAATGGCCTGTACGAAGGGTCATTCTCGAACTCATGTGCCCCGGCCAGGGCAGTGCCGAGCCCGGGATGCCAGCGTCGCAGCTGTGCGGCACGTGTGGGGTAGTACTCGAAGAGGAAGTCGTCGACGGGGTGTCGGGCACCTCGCGACATCCGCTCGCGCCTCCCTGCCGTCCACGCATCGACGCGGGCTGCGTGGTCCGCCGCACGAGGGCGCCATGCTGCATCCTCGAGTACGACGATTTCGGAGCGCGCGGGTGAGGTCACGGGGTCATTCTCGGCCTGGGCCGCACCGTACCGACCGCCCCCCGCTCGGTCGGTACGGTGCCGGCCAGCGGAACTCGTGCTACCGGGCCCGACGATTGTGCTGTGTCATGCCATCTTTTCGCTGGCATTTTCGAGAAATCGGTCACCGGGGGCACTTGCCGCGCGCATGGTCTTTCGGGGGCGCCGAGGATGTCATCGGCTGTCGCGGCTCCCCGCTGTCGCACGTCTCCTTACCTTGATGAGTGTGGTGAGCGGAACCCCGACTTCGGCAGCGGCAGCCTCGAGCCAGAGGCCGGACATGCGCTCATCGGGTACGTCGGGATCGCGCAGCGCAACCTGTACTGCGAGCCCGTCCATCAGTGCCGCGAGGCGCACGACGCTCGCTTGCGGATCAGCACACGTGAATGCCCCCTCGGTGATGCCCGTGTCGATTACCTCGCGGAGGGTTTGGCGCCACCGTGCGTCCAAGGCGCGACGCAGGGCGCGGGCCTGGCCGTCGCGCAATGCGCGCACCCAGACCTCCATCCAGAGCGCCCAATTGCCCACTGCTGGCCCGGTATCGCACCCGAGTTCGCCAATGATGCGAAGGCGTTCCAGTGCCGTGGCCTTCGGCGGGAGGGTGTGTGCAAGATCGTCATAGAAGTCGTCCTCGATAGATCCGAGAGCCTCGGCCAGCGCGCCGTCGAGCGTCTTGAAGTGGTAGACGACCAGGGCGGGCGAGGTGCCGGCCACCGCGGCGATATCGGCGATGCGCGCCCCCGAGAACCCCTTCTCCTTGAGCACCTCGACGGCTGCCGCGAGGATGCGTCGGCGACGCTCGGCGGGAGCCTTCGCTGCGAGGGAGGTTCGGGCCGTCATGGGACTCCTCGACGGATGGCGCGTGGAGCTGGGAAGAGCCCGCGCGTTGATTGACTCGGGGGTGTGCCGACGTCAGAAGGTCGGACGGCGCAACCCTCCTATCCTGGCGCACGAGGTGACCGAGACGGCGAAGCCGGGCACGATGGGTCTATGACGGAGTCGACGGAAGTTCCGAGTGCGGAGTCGACCGAGGGCACCTCTGGTGCGCCGGTGGCCCGCATGCGCCTCGACATTGATCTTGTGCCGGAGCAGACGTCGGACGACACCGACGCCGGGTGGGGCCGCGACACCCTCCCGGAGCAGGATCCCGCGGCCCTCCTGCGCCGCTACCTCGAGGACAAGCCGCCGCACCACGGTGACTGACAGGCGTCCCCTCTCGGGCCTCACGAGTCTGAAGCGTGCCGGAGGCTGGTAGAGATCAGTGCGTGCGCAGGATCAGCGAGAGTCGCGATCCCACCGCGGCCCGGGCGAGATCGAGTGCTTGAGCCGGCGTCGTCGCGATGACGAGTACGGGGCTCATGCCGCCGGTCGAACCGCCTGAACCGAGCATGCCGCTTCCGCCGCTGGCGGTTGGCGGAGAGGCGATGACGAGCACCCTGACATGTGAAGCCACCACCATGGACGAGGAATCGTCGGTGGTGTCGGACGTTCGGGCGGCTATGACATCGACGACGTCGCCAGCCTGCACGAGTGCGAGCGCGGCGTCGTCGGACAGGCGCATCGGAGTGGCGACGGTGTCGGGGCCGAACGCCTCAAGGAGAGCTGAGGACAGCACATGGCGGGCGCTGAGCGCTTCGCCGGCCCGCACGGGGAAACTCACGACATGTCCGATCGCCGCGTTCTCGAGGCGCAGGGAGTCACGTGGGACGGACTCCGCGGGTCGTGGCTCGACCGCGATATCGCCCGCGAGCAGAACCGAGCCGGGGACGAGGTCGTGGCGGGCGACCAAGACCGTGGTGGATTCCGCAGCTGGCGGCCGGAGCGCGGTGGTCATCGACCAGGCGACGGCTCCGAGGATTAGCGCTGCTGTGAGGCGACGGTGGCGGCGGATGCGGCGTTGCCATGAGGGGCCGCGCCCAGGCACCGATGTTCGGGCTGCGGGGGTGGGTGTGCGCACCCGGAAACGCTAGGGAGAAGGAAGGGCCGGCTGCCTGGCCCGTCCACAGCCGTCAGGCGGGGGAGCCCGATGATCCCGAGCCCGAGCCCGAGCCCGAGCCCGATCCCGATCCCGATGTTCCCGAGCCCGAGCCCGATGATCCCGAGCTCGATCCGGTGCTCGAGGAGTCCGACGTGGTGGCCGTCGAGGCGGCTGCGCCTGACGATCCGCTCGAGCCACCTGAGTCACCGGACCCCGAGGTCGACGCCGGCACTGTGGATGAAGATCCCGAGCGGCTGTCGGTGCGGTAGAAGCCCGAGCCCTTGAAGACGATCCCCACAGCGTTGTAGAGCTTGCGCAGCGGCCCTGAGCAAAGTGGGCACACGGTCAGGGTGTCGTCGGTGAACTTCTGCACGATCTCCAGCGGCTCGCCACAGGCGGTGCACGAGTACTGGTAGGTGGGCACAGGGTCTCCTCGGGGTAGAACGCAGGCGGCGGGGCTGACTGGCACTCCGGAGCCTCGAGTGCCAATGATGCCAAACCCCTGCCCGCCCCGCCAAATGTCAGGTCTGCCGGGCGCGACCAGACGCGGGCCGTCGCCGTCGTGCAGCGGGACCGGCATCCCCTAGGGTCGGAATCTGACAAGGAGGTGGCGATGACCGTTCAGGCCATCGGGCTGGGCAAGAGCTACGGCACCACTAGGGCGGTCGATCAGCTCTCGTTCACCCTTGAGCCCGGTGTCGTCACCGGTTTCCTCGGGCCCAACGGGGCGGGTAAGTCGACGACGATGCGCCTCATGCTCGGACTCGACCGCGGCGACGGCTCGACCCTCTGGGACGGCAAGCCGCTGCGCGACCGCGTGGACGTCACGCGGACCGTCGGCGCCCACCTCGACGCGAAGTTCTTCCACCCGTCACGCACTGCCCGCAACCACCTGCGGCTGCTTGCGACAGAGGCCTCGATTCCCGCCAGTCGTGTCGATGAGGTCCTGCGGCTCGTGGGGCTCGACTCAGTGGCGCGTAAGCGGCCATCGGGGTTCTCCCTCGGCATGGGCCAGCGTCTCGGCCTCGCGGGCGCGATCCTGGCTGAGCCAGCGGTGCTGCTCCTCGACGAGCCGGCTAATGGCCTCGACCCCCAGTCAATCCAATGGCTGCGCGACTTCTTGCGGCGCTACGCCCAGCGCGGCAATGTCGTGTTCGTCTCGAGCCACCTCCTCTCAGAGATGTCGCTGATGGCCGAGCACCTCGTCGTCATCGCGGCAGGACGGATGGTGGCGGATGAGTCGCTCGACACCTTTGTCGCGCGCAGCACCCGTAATGACGTCCTCGTCCGCTGCTCCGATCCTGTAGCGCTCGCTGTAGCGCTTGCAGCAGAAGGCATTACTGCTGTCCCCGAGGGAGCCGACGGGCTTTCGGTCGCGTCGAGTGACACCGATCGCATAGGCGACATCGCCTTCCGAGCTGGGATTGGGTTGCGCGAGCTAGCTCGACGGACCGCGAGCCTTGAGGACGCGTTCCTTGAGTTGACCAGTGGCGACCAGCAGTTCCGCACGGGTGGTGCGTCGTGATTGCGTCCCTGCGCTACGAGTGGGTGCGCATCTCCACCGTTCGCTCAACGAAGATCTTTCTCGTACTTGCGCTCGTGCTGAGTGCCGGGCTTGCCTACTTGATCGCGAGTCCCCAACACGCGAGCTTCGACGACCAAGGTTCGCCCGTGGGCCCCGAAACGGTCAACTGGTTCGGGGCGTTCGGATTCCCGCTCACGTTGGTGGCGGTGCTCGCATCCGTCGTCGCCTCCCAGGCGATCGGCCAGGAGTACCGATTCGGCCTGATTCGGCTCACCCTTACCGCCTTCCCGCGACGACTCCGCACCCTCAGCGCCAAGTTGATCGTGGTGGTTCTGGCTGGCCTGGCCTTCGCTCTGGTGTCTTTCCTGGGAAGTGAGATCGGGGTGTCGCTTCGGGGCCACCCGGTGCCTCCGGAGGGCGTCGCCGCGCCGGACTCCTCCTATCTCGTGCGGGGCGCTGTCTTCGTGGTGCTCTGGGGGCTGTCGGCCTTCGCGATTGCGGGCGTCACGCGCCAGACAGCGGTGGGCATTGCCGTGCCGATCATCTCCGGGCTGATCGTCGAGAACCTGCTGTTGTTCGTGCTCACGAACCGTGCGGATTGGCTCGTGAAGATCCTTCCGTGGAGTACTGCCGCTCGGTGGATGAGCCCTGACGATTCCTCCGATCCGCTCGGCCGCGCCGTGGCATGGCCCGCCCTGGGAGTGTTCGGGGTGTGGGTGCTTGTGTTCCTCGTCGCTCAGGTCGTGACCTTCCAGCGCCGCGACGCCTGATCAGTAGTCTCCGCACGTGACCGCCTCGCGCCCTGATGAGCTCATCGCGGTCGCCGTGGGCGGCGTCGTGGGTGCCCTGCTGCGCGCCAGCATCTCGGTGGCCGTCCCGCACACCAGTCCTGACTCATGGCCCTGGGCAACCTTTCTCACCAATCTTCTGGGGTGCCTGGTCCTGGGCGTGATCCTGGACTGGGCGGATAGCCGCCACGACAGATGGTCGCGCTCACACCCGCGTCGCGCTCGCCTGGCCCGCCCTCTCCTGGCCAGTGGGCTGCTAGGTGGGTTCACCACCTTCTCGACGTTCTCGCTGGAAGCCTTCGGCCTCATCGATTCGGGGGCTCTCGCCCTCGCGATCGGGTATGCCGTAGCCAGTGTCGTCATCGGTGTCGTGATGGTCGTGATCGGGCGACGGCTTGGCGCTCTGGCGTTCGGTGCGGCGCGGATCGATCTTCGTCAGGATGAGTTGCTGTGACGCCCCTCGTCATCATCTGCGTCGCGGTCGGCGCCGCGTTGGGCGCACCCGCGCGTTTCGCGATCGAGCGCTGGCTGGCAGGTGCGTGGCCTCGTGGCACGCTCGTTGTCAATGTCCTGGGATCAGCGGTTCTCGGGGCGCTGATGGGTGCGGTGTCCGCGGCTGGCATGACGACGTCAGCGACCGCACTCGTCGCGCTTGTCGGCACCGGATTCTGCGGTGCGCTCACGACCTTCGGCGGGTTCTCCGCGCAACTTGCAGATCTGGCCCTCGCGCCCCCGAGCGTCGTTCTTGCTCGCAGGTCCCTTCGCGCGCTGACCTACGGCCTGGTCTCGGTGGTGCTGTGCGTCGCGGTTGCGGCGCTGGGGTACATCGCGTTCCACTGACGCGCACCGGTGATCACGTGTTACGGAAACGAACGACGCGAGTCGGGGTGAGTACCGCGTCGACGGCTCGGTCGTGTGGCTCCGCCGGCACGCTCTCGAGGACCTCGTTGTCATGCACGACTGCCACGAGCAGCGGATGACGAGCGGGGGAGATGGTGTCGAGACCGGCGAGCAAACGGTCGTAGTAGCCGCCGGCCTGTCCGAGCCGGTTCCCCGTGGAGTCGACAGCGAGGGCGGGGACGAGCACGACGGTGCACCCCAGCTCAACGAGGCCGTCGATACCTTCGGCCACGACCGGGCCATGCGGCTCGGGAATGCCTGGTGGGATCGTTCCGGGCGTCAGATGCCCATCGTCCCAAGCCCATGCCAGAGAACCGTTGGCGCGCGTGACCGGCAGGAGTACGCGCACTCCGGAGATCTCGAGGATGTCGCGCAAGCACCCGGTGCCCGGTTCCGTGCCGAACGATGCGTACGCGGCCAGGCAGCCGGATGCGGGCGCCGCCACGAGCGCTGCGATCTCAGCGATGGCGCCCACGCGAATCGCAAGAGCCGACTCCACCTCGGATCGATCGAGGTCTGACAGGTTCCGACGCCGCGCGCGCACCTCCCGCCGCAGCTCTGCCTTGCCGATGACGGCGGCCGAGCCCTCGGAATCGCTCACGGGATCGTGCTCGCCACTCGGCATGGTCACGGGCCCATGATTGCGCGAACGCCGTAAGGTCGCACTGTGCGCACCGTTGAGGAACACCTCCAGGCGGTACTCACCGGTGTTCTGCCGCTCTCCCCGCTCGAGGTCACACTCGTCGACGCCCGTGGATGCGTCCTTGCCGAGGATGTCGTGGCCCCGTGGCCCCTCCCACCTTTCGACACCGCCTCGATTGACGGATACGCGGTGAAGGCCGCGGATCTTCTCGCGGCGAGCGATGGCATACCGGCGGTACTCCCGGTCGTCGACGATGTGCCTGCGGGCTATCGGGCGAGCGTCGAACTGCTACCGGGAACTGCGATCAGGATCATGGCTGGCGCGCCCATGCCCGAGGGCGCCGAGGCCGTGGTGCCCTTCGCCTGGACGGATTCGGGTATGCCTGAGGTGCGCATTGTTCGCGCCATCGCACTCGGGACGAATGTGCGCAGTCGAGGTGCCGACGTCCCCCTCCATGAGGTGGTCGCGCGAGCAGGCTCGATCCTCGGGCCTCGCGAGATCGCACTGCTCGCCTCGGTGGGGCTCGGCAGCGTGTCCGTCCATCCTCAGCCGCGCGTTGTCGTGCTCTCCACCGGGAACGAGCTCGTCGAGCCAGGCGGCGGGCTCCTTCCCGGACTCGTCCCCGACTCCAACGGAGTCACGATCGCCGCGGCGGTCCAAGAGGCAGGGGCGATCGCCTATCGGGTCGGGCCGATCCCAGATGACCCCGCCCCCCTCATGTCGACGATCGAAGACCAACTCGTACGTGCCGATCTCATCGTGACCACGGGTGGTGTGAGCGCCACTGCCTATGACACCGTCAAGGAGGTGCTCTCTCGGCTTGGCACGGTGGAGTTCACCACGGTGGCCATGCAGCCGGGAATGCCCCAGGGTCACGGCGTCCTGGGCCCGGATCAGACACCGATCTTCGTTCTACCTGGCAACCCGGTCTCGGCGTACGTCTCTTTCGAAATCTTCGTTCGCCCCGTGATCCGGCGCATGCTCGGGCATCAGCGGATCCACCGTCCCGTGGTTCGAGCGGTGCTCTCGGAAGCGCTGCCCTCGCCCGCCGGAAAACGTCAGTTCGCGCGTGGCGTCCTCTCGATCGAGGACGGACGTTACGTGGTGAGCCCTGCTGCCGGGCGGGGTTCCCACGTGCTCGGTGCCCTCGCCAATTCCAATGCTCTTGTTGTTGTCCCCGAGGGTGTCACCGAGGTCCTGCCCGGTGCCGCTGTCGCCGTCATCCGTCTCGACGAGGTGTAGCACCCATGACTGAGCCCCGCTTCACTCACCTCGACTCTTCGGGCGCGGCTCGGATGGTCGACGTCAGTGCCAAGGACATCTCGGTGCGCACTGCCATCGCGACCGGCCGGGTTCTCGTGTCCGCGGATGTCGTGACAGCCCTGCGGGGCAATGGCGTACCTAAGGGGGACGCGATAGCCGTGGCCCGCATCGCAGGCATCGCGGCGGCCAAGCGGACGGCCGATCTGATCCCCCTGTGCCACCCCATCGCCATCCATGGTGTGACGGTCGACCTTGAGGTCCACGACGACCACGTGTCCATCGTCGCCACTGTGCGAACCGCCGACCGCACAGGCGTCGAGATGGAGGCGCTCACCTGCGTGAGCGTGGCCGCTCTCGCGCTCATCGACATGGTCAAGGCCGTTGACCCTGCGGCCACCATCACCGACGTTCGGGTCGAAGAGAAGCGCGGCGGCAAGACGGGCCTCTGGCAGCGGGAGGTGTCCCTGTGATGCGGGCACTCGTCGTCACTATCTCCACCCGCGCAGCGGCTGGTATCTATCCCGATCGCTCTGGCCCGATTCTGGTCGAGGGGCTCGAGCGCGCAGGTTTCGTGGTCGACGGGCCCGCGATCGTTCCCGACGGGCCCGAGATCGAGAGTGTCCTGCTGTCCGCGGTACATGAGGGCTATGACGTCGTGGTTACCACAGGGGGTACCGGGCTCTCGCCCACGGACGTCACCCCCGAACACACCGCGGCCATCGTCGCGCGGCCGATTCCTGGTGTAGCAGAGGCGATTCGGGCTGCTGGCTTTGCGGCGGGCGTGTCGACTGCCGCGCTCTCACGAGGTATCGCTGGAATCGCAAGATCCACCATCATCGTCAATCTTCCCGGGTCTCCTGGTGGGGTCCGCGACGGATTGCGCGTCCTTGAGCCGCTTCTGCCGCACGCCGTCGAGCAAATGCGCGGCGGCGGTGACCACGGGGTGACCTCGTGACAACGGGCTGGCCGGCACTCCTGAGCGATGGCCGCGTGGGGCTGAGGCCCTTGCGTCTGCGCGATGCCCAGTCGTGGCGCGCGGTTCGGCTTCGCAACGCTGAGTGGCTGCGGCCATGGGAGGCAACGAGCCCTAGCCCGTCGCTGGAGGCGGCACCCACTTACGCGGCGATGGTGCGGCGGCTGCGGGCGGAGGCTCGTGCGGGGCGCAGCATGCCGTTCGTCGTGACCCTTGACGACGAGTTGGTGGGGCAACTCACGGTCGGGGGTATTGCCTGGGGGTCATTGCGGGTGGCGAACATCGGCTACTGGGTCGACCAGGCTGTGGCAGGCCGCGGCATCATGCCGACCGCTGTGGCCCTTGCCACTGATCACTGCTTCGCGATAGGTCTTCACCGCGTCGAGGTCAACATCCGTCCCCAGAACGTCGCCTCTCGCCGCGTTGTGGAGAAGCTGCGCTTCCGCACCGAGGGATTGCGGCCCGCCTACCTGCACATCGACGGCGCATGGCGCGACCACCTCACGTTCGCGCTCAATGCGGAGGAAGTGCCACAAGGTGTTCTCGCGCGCTGGAAATCCGCGCGCGCATCGAGCCGATAGCGCCCACTTTCTCGCACCGGCACCCAGGTTGACCACGCCCGTCCTCGTGCGCTGTGGAAGCCCCGCAACGTGTGCTGATCATGCTGTGATGCGCGACACGCCAACGGCGCGTGAGAGTCGGTATGCGGGCCCCGCGGCCGTTGCGCGTCTAGCCTCAGATGCGTGCAGGGAGGAACCGGACTCATCTACGCGATCGTCGTAGGAATGTGGGCTCTCGTTCTCATCCCCATGTGGTTGCGGCGTCATGATGAGGCCCAGGAGTCCCGCTCCGCGGAGCGCTTCGCGCGAGCGATGAGCAGCCTGCGTCGCGGCCAGAGTGGATCATCCGGGAGGTCGAGCAGACGCGAGTTCGCGATGCCGGGCCGTGCGGCGGCCGACCAGGCGCCTCAGGTCATGGTCACGGGACCGCGCGCGACCTCGCCGACCCCCTCCATCTCCGCTGTGCGGAGGCGCAGGGTTCTGGTGTCTCTGGGCGCACTTCTCGCCGTCGTGGCTGCAGCAGTTCTGCTGAACATCGTTCCCCGGTGGACCTTGGGTGCGCCTGTCCTGCTCATGACTGTTTTCCTCGTTGTCGCCCGTCGCCAGGTCACTCTCGCGGCTGAGACCAGCCGTCGGAGAGACCGACGGGCAACCCTGTCGGACGCCGCACGCGCCGCCGATGCGAAGTACGGCCTCACCGAGAGCCGTGCTCGCCGGGGGGGCCGGGTTCTCGACCCCATGTCGGCTTCGAGCGGCGCGGTTGCCGCCGACCGCCCACTTGCTCGCGATCTAGAAGCATCTGCCCGCGACAAGTCAGCCGGTGGCGGTGCTTGGCACGCGGTGTCGACAACCCTTCCCACCTACGTCACCGCCCCGCGAGCCACGAGCGTGCCGCGAAAGATCGATCTGCGTACACCCGGGTCCTGGAACGGTGCGGCGATGGTCGAGCAGGCGCGTGTGACCCGCGCCGTCGAGGCAGCCGACGACGGAGCGATGCGGGTCGAGACCTTCGAAATCGCGGTGCCTCGCGACCCGGCCGTCCGCGCGGGTGTACTTGCCGAGCCGGGGCCCGCTGCCCGTCGTGTGAGCCGGAACGGCTCTGACGAAGACTCGGCTGCCCTAGCGCACGAGGACGAGGTTGCCGCCCTGCTCGACGACCCCCGCACGGGCGTCCACGGCCCGACGTGGCGCCGCGCAGCGAACGGCTGAGCGTTCCCTTGAAGGCGTCGATCACTCTGCGCTGGGCCTGAGCCGGGGCTGGGTCCGGTGTCGGGATGTGCACCTTCGCTTGCTACCCTGTCGACACCGCAAGGGGCTGTAGCGCAGCTGGTAGCGCACCTCGTTCGCATCGAGGGGGTCAGGGGTTCGAATCCCCTCAGCTCCACCTTGACGTCCCTCGTGTGATTCCCTCGGGCCGGGTTGCTGTCAGAGGGGTAATCGCGGCCCGAGCTAGGGTGAGTCGATGAGTGAGATCCTGCCCCCGTGTCCTGAGTGTTCCGGCGCCTTCACCTACGAGATGGGCGCACTCCTGGTGTGCCCGGAGTGTGCCCACGAATGGACCCCTGCGACCGCCGCTTCGGATGACGTTGCCGCCATCAGGGATTCCGTGGGCAATGTGCTCGCCGACGGCGACACGGTGACTGTCGTCAAGGACTTGAAGGTCAAGGGGAGCGCCCTGGCCATCAAGGTGGGCACGAAGGTTCGCAATATCCGCCTGGTCAACGGGGTAGGCGACCATGACATCGACTGCAAGGTGGATGGTTTCGGCCCGATGCAGCTCAAGTCGAGTGTGGTCAAGAAGGTCTGACGTCGACCTTGATCGTGTGAAGTCCACTCGCGGCGCCAGGGAAGGTCGGGCGCTCCGCTGCGTCCTGCAGGGTTCCGTTGTCATCGATCATGCGCACCCGAAGCTCGTGCGTTCCGACCGCTGCGTCCCAAGACCACGACCAGAGGCGCCAGCAGTCGGTGCCCATCGAATCGGCGAGAGTGACACGCTGCCAATCCCCACCGTCGACGCTGATCTCGACCGTGCCGACGGCGGCGTGCTGATGCCAGGCCCGCCCACCGACATCAACGCGGCCCGTCGCGACGGCCACTCCGTCGCGCGGCACGTCGATACGTGACGCAGCCTCGACTGTGCCATCTGCCGACCAGCCTCGGCCGAGCCAGAACGGCACGTCGTCAGCGAGAGTCGTGAGCCGGATCTGCGATAGCCATTTGGTGGCCGAGACGTATCCGTAGAGCCCGGGCACGACGAGCCGGGCAGGGAATCCGTGCTTCGCTGGCAGCGGTTCGCCGTTCATCGCGTAGGCGACCATGGCATCGCGCCCGTCGGCGAGCACAGCGAGCGGGAATCCTGCGGTAAACCCGTCGACGGAGACTCCGACGACGGCGTCCGCATCCGCGCGCACCCCGACCTGCTTGAGCAGATCGCTGAGCCGCACCCCCTGCCAGCGTGCAGTGCCGACGAGGTCGCCGCCGACGTCGTTGCTGACGCAGGCGAGCGTGATGTGACGTTCGATGCTCGGAAGCGCCAGAAGCTCGGCATAGGTCAGTGTGAGTGGGTGATCGACCCTGCCGTCAATGGTGAAAGCCCAGGTTCCTGTGTCGATGTCGGGAGCCGCCATGGAGGTGTCGATCTGGAAGAAGTCGGCATTCGGCGTGACCGCCGGGGCGAGGCCTACGAGGTTCGGATGGATTCCCGCTGCGAGAGCAGGCGCTGGGCTGCTGGGCCGTCGAAATGACAGTGCCTCAGTCACAACCCCGACCGTCGATGACGTGCCTCGCCGGACGATCTCCACCACTGCCACGCCGGCCGCAGCGGCAGCGGCGACCCAACCGACTGTGCGCAAGAGCGTGCGCCGGTTCATGGTTCGGCCAACGCTGACAACGGTCGACTCCTGCTCCAACCCGGCAGGGATCTCGATGACGGAATCGTTGGGCTCGTCGTCTGTCACTGATCTCCGATCCACACGCCCATCGCCCCCCGGTCGCACGATCATCGCGCGAACTGGCGAAGTGCGCAGCACGGAACCAGCGCGACCTCAGACCCAGGTGGGGAACCACATCCGGATGTGCCACTCGGTGTACGGCATCACCTGACCGGTCCAGATCGGGTAGAAGAACCAGGTGCAGGCTAGGGCGAGTAGCACAATCGAACCGGCTCCAACGGCGCCGAGCATTCGGCGGCGATGGGTGGCGTCGGCAGGACCGAGTATCGAGCCCAGCATGAGGGCGAGCACCAGGCAGAGGAAGGGTACGAACGCCACGGAGTAGAAGGTGAAAATCGTGCGGCCCTGGAAGCCCAGCCACGGGAGCCAGCCGGCGAGGACGGCGAGAACCGCTGCTCCCGCGCGCCAGTCACGGCGGGCGAACCAGCGCCAGGACTGATGCACGATCGCGACCGAACCCGCCCACCAGATGATCGGGTTGCCGAGCGAGATCACCTCGGCTGCGCACTTGTTGACCGCGCACCCGTTCTTGCCGAGGGTGGGCGAGTCGAAGAAGAAGCTTGTGGGCCTGGCTTGAAGCAGCCAGCTCCATGCATTGCTCTGGTAGGAGTGGGGCGAGCTCAAATGCGTGTTGAAGTTGAGCATTTCTGCGTGGTAGTGCCAGAGCGATCGCAGTGATTCCGGGACCAGCCCCCAGATCCCCGAGGCCGGTACCTTGGCGGCCCAGTGTCGCGCGTAGCCACCGTCGGTCATGAACCAGCCAACCCAGGACGCGATGTAGATCAGGATGGCGGTCCCCGCCATCGCGACGATCGCGAGGAGTCCTTCCGCGACCGCGCCCAGTACGGCCTTCCCGGATCGCACCCCGATGGTGCGCCGCATCCCGATGTCCCACACCACGGTCATCAGACCGAATGCGACGAGGAACCACACACCCGACCACTTCGTCGCACACGCCAGCCCGAGTGCGAGGCCGGCTGCCCAGCGCCAGGGGCGCAGCCCGGTGAACGGTCCGATGCCGGCGCCGAGTGTGAACATGGCTGTGCGGTCGTCGCCGAAGCGACGCACCGCCTCAGCGAGGCGGCGTCGGGTTCGGTCGCGGTCGATCAGCACGCACCCGAACGCAACCACGACCCAGAACATCAGGATTCCGTCGAGCAGGGCCGTGCGGGCCAGCACGATTCCCATGCCGTCGATCGCGAAGAGGAATCCGGCGATCGCCCCGATGAGGGTCGAGTGGGTGAGGCGCCGGCCGATGCGGACGATGAGAAGGACGGCGAGGGTGCCGAGCACCGCTGTCATGATGCGCCAACCAAATGGCGTCAGGCCGAAGGCATATTCGCCCAGTGCGATCGTCCACTTGCCGACTGGAGGGTGCACCACGAACGCGGGATTGTTGGTGAACACATCGAGTGTGCGCCAGTTGCCGTCGCTCGCGAGGATCTTCTCGCTCGCCTTGTCGACGAAGCCCTTCTCGTAGCCCCAGCGGAGCAGGGAAAAGGCGTCCTTCATGTAATAGGTCTCGTCGAAGGTCACCTTGTGAGGGCGCGTGAGGTCGACGAGGCGCAGGACGGCGCCGATGGCGGTGATGCCGATCGCGACCCACCAGGAACTCGCACGGTCGCCGGGCATCGGCGGTGCTAGCCGATCAGCGAGCTCGGACATGCGATGCCCGGAGCCGCGCCCCGTGCTCGGGGGTCGCTGCATCGTCGGAGTCGCCGTCACCCCGACAGCATAGATACGTGACAGGCTGACTCTTGTGAGAGACGGTGAGAGTCGCGGGGTGCTCGTCCTGGCGGGGACGCCCATCGGCGACCCGACGGATGCGTCGCCCCGGTTGCGGGCCGAGCTCGCGGGCGCTGACGTCGTCGCCGCCGAGGACACCAGGCGCGCGAGGCGTCTCGCCGACGCGCTCGGGATCACGATCACTGGCCGTGTCGTGTCCTACTACGACTCCGTTGAGCGCCAGCGTCTGCCGGAGTTGATTGCAGCCCTCGAATCGGGGGCTCGGGTCGTGCTGGTCACCGATGCGGGGATGCCGAGTGTGAGCGATCCGGGGTATCGCCTCGTCGCGGCAGCGGTCGACGCGGGCATCGCGGTCACGTCGGTGCCGGGCCCATCCGCAGTGGTGACGGCGTTGGCGTTGTCGGGGCTTCCCGTCGACCGTTTCGCCTTCGAGGGCTTCCTCCCGCGCAAGGGTGGTGAGCGACTCCGTGCGCTTGCCCCGCTCGCGGGTGATCCGCGCACACTCGTCTTCTTTGAGGCGCCACATCGCATCGCTGAGTCCCTCGCGGCCATGGCCGAGGTGTTCGGCGCTGACCGACCCGCTGCGGTATGCCGCGAGCTGACCAAGACCTACGAAGAGGTCCGGCGGGGCACACTTGCCGAACTCGCCGTGTGGGCTGCCGAGGGTGTTCGCGGCGAGATCACGGTGGTGGTTCAGGGCGCCGAGCCGGGTGCGCAGCTTCCTCCGACACTTGAGGGCGCCGACCCGCGCAAGCTGGCGCTGGCCGCGGTGGCAGCCGCGTACGGTCTCGACCGCAAGGCGGTCTACGACGCGATCGTGGCGGCCAAGAAGGCCTCGCGCACACCCGAGAGCGGCCTAGGTGCGGGAACGGCGATCAAGACTCCCCTGCCCCGCCCGTAGGATTGCCACGTGCCCGAGTCCAAAGCCTTCTACGTCACGACGCCGATCTACTACGTCAACGACGCACCCCACATCGGGCACGCCTACACCACGACGGCGGGTGATGTCCTTGCGCGATGGCACCGCCAGCGTGGGGAGCGCGTCTGGTTCCTCACCGGCACCGATGAGCACGGCCAGAAGGTCATGCGCACGGCCGAGGCCAACGGTATGCCGCCACAGGAGTGGGCCGATCGTCTCGTGGAGTCCGCGTGGCTCCCGGTGCTCGACACCATCGACGCATCGAATGACGACTTCATCCGAACTACGCAGGAGCGCCACACCACGCGCGTGCAGCGATTCCTCACCGATCTCAAGGACCGCGGTGAGATTTTCGAGGGTTCCTACGAGGGCCCCTATTGCGTCGGCTGCGAGGAGTTCAAGCTCGCCGGTGATCTCCTCGATGGTGAGCGTGAGTTCAACGGCCAGAAGGTGTGTCCCACCCATGGGCGGCCCGTCGAGACGGTCAGCGAGACCAACTGGTTCTTCCGCCTCTCGGCCTATGCCGACAGGCTGCTTGCGCACTACGAGGCGAACCCGCTCGCCGTGCAGCCGCCGTCCGCCTACAACGAGGTTGTCTCGTTCCTGAGGTCCGGGCTCCAGGACCTCTCGATCTCGCGCTCGACCTTCGACTGGGGCATCCCAGTTCCGTGGGACACCGCCCAAGTTGTCTACGTCTGGTTCGACGCACTGCTGAACTACGCGACGGCCGTGGGTCTCGACGACGACCCCGGAACGCCTGGTGCCGAGCAGTTCGCCGCGACCTGGCCCGCCGACGTCCATCTCGTCGGCAAGGACATCCTGCGCTTCCACGCCATCATCTGGCCGGCGATGCTCATGGCCGCCGAGCTCCCGTTGCCCGGTCAGGTGTTCGCCCACGGTTGGCTGCTGGTCGGCGGCGAGAAGATGAGCAAGAGCAAACTCACCGGGATCGCCCCGAGCCAGATCGTCGATCACTTCGGCTCTGACGCGTTCCGCTACTACTTCCTTCGGGCGATCTCGTTCGGCGCCGACGGTTCGTTCTCCTGGGAGGACATGAGCGCGAGATACACCTCCGAGCTCGCAAACGGTCTGGGCAATCTCGCCTCACGCGCCGCCGCCATGATCGCGAAGTACCGCGATGGTCTGCTTCCGGCACCTGGTTCGTATACCGAACCCGAACTCGCTCTCCAGGTGCTGCTCGGCGAGGTCGCGACCACCGCTGACGACGCCATGCTCAGGCTCGAGTTCTCGACGTCGATCGCCGCGATGAAGTCCTTCGTGGACGCCGTGAACCTCTACGTCACTGAGCAAGCGCCGTGGGTGCTGGCCAAGGATGAGGCCAACGACGAGCGACTCTCGACAGTGCTCTACACAATCTGTGAGTCCTTGCGCGCCATGGCCGTTCTTTATCACGCGGTGATGCCCAAGGCCACGGAGTCCATGTGGGAGCAACTCGGCGCCGAGGCAGCGCTCGGGACACTGGGAAGCCAGGATGTTACCGACGTGGGGCGCTGGGGCCAACTGCCCGCGGGTGTCACGATCACCAAGGGCATGAACCTGTTCCCGCGTCTCGAGGAGACGGCCGACTGATGGTGCGCGACGCCTGATGGCCACCATCGATGAGCCTGTCCGTGCTCGCGCCTCAACGCAGGAGTCCGGCCATTCGCGTGACCTAGAGCGGCCACCTCTCCCCGATCCGCTGCGCGTCCCTGTCGTAGACACCCACTGCCACCTCGACATCAACGACGGTGATGACGCCGGATCATGGCTCGGTGTCGACGAGGCGCTCGCGCGCGCGGCCACGGTGGGGGTCACCCGGATCGTTCAGGTGGGCTGCGATCTCGCGAGCGCGCGTTGGTCTGTTCAAGCAGCGTCCGCACATCCCCACATCGTGGCCACCGTGGCACTACATCCCAACGAGGCACCGCGTATCGCCGCGAGCGAGGGCCTCGTCGCGCTCGAGGCCGCCTACCGTGAGATCGCTGAACTCGCGGCATTGCCTCAGGTCCGCGCGGTGGGCGAGACCGGGCTCGATCACTTCCGAACTGGCGACGACGGCCGTGTCGTCCAGGAGGAGTCCTTCCGCCGACACATCTCGATCGCCAAGTCGCTCGGCAAGCCGGTTGTGATCCACGATCGCGACGCGCACGACGATGTGATCCGGGTTCTTGAGAGCGAAGGCCCGCCGGATGTCGTCGTATTCCACTGCTATTCGGGCGATGTGGAGATGGCGCGATACTGCGCGGATCGTGGTTGGTACCTCTCGTTTGCGGGAACCGTCACGTTCAAGAACGCGAAGTCGCTGCGCGAGGCGGTGGCAGTCGTGCCGCTCGAGCGCATCCTCGTCGAGACCGATGCCCCGTTCCTCACTCCGATGCCCTTCCGCGGGCGTCCCAACGCGTCCTACCTCGTACCGCACACCGTCCGGGTTCTCGCTGAGGCGGCTGCGGTTGACGAGGACCTCATGGCACAGGCCCTGTGGGACAACGCGCAACGTGTGTTCGGGCCGTGGTGACGTGGTGATCGCCAAGGACGTCTCGGGCCCCATCCACCCGCAGAAGCACAAGGTCTCAGGCGTCTTCCACCGGGCGTCCGACACCTATGACGCCGTGGGGGTCGACTTCTTCGAGCCCCTGGCGGCAGCCCTGGTCGCTCGCGCGGACCTTCGCCCGGGTGAGTCCGTCCTCGACCTAGGCACCGGCCGCGGTGCGGCCCTCTTCGCAGCCGCCCGCATCGTTGGCCCCGAAGGAGAGGTCGTCGGAATCGACCTTGCTGAGGGGATGGTCGAGAGGACATCCGCCGATATCCATCTGCACGGGCTGAGCGGGCATGTGCACGTTCGGCATGGCGATGCGGATCACCCCCCTGCACGCGATGGCGGATGGGACACCGTCGTTGCGTCGTTCGTGCTCTTCTTCCTGCCCGACCCCGCCGAGGCGGCGGAGCGTATTCGCTCGGTGCTGCGCCCGTCTGGCCGGTTTGTCATGTCGAGTTTCGACACCCCGGATCAACGATGGAAGATCGTCGAGGAAGCCGTCCGACCCTTCTGGGTCGATGAGATCGAACCGGCTCACCCGGCGACACGTCCGTGGTTCGCCACCGTCGACAGCGTCACCGAACTGATGGCAGGTGCGGGCTTCGTCGACATCGACACAGTGGTGATCGATCACGACAACATCTACTCCGACGTCGATCACTGGCTCGCCTGGACGTGGTCGGCGGGGGCGCGTGCCATCTGGGAGCGCGTGCGCGAGGGTGAGTTGTCCGAGGCGCTGGCAGCGGCACGCGAGGCAGTCTCGTCGCTGGCAGAGCCGGATGGCACTCTGGTGGAAAGCTTCCGTGTGCGCCTCAGCAGAGCCGTGAAGCCTTGAGAAGCAAAGAGAATGACGCGGCGACGGATAAGCCGTCGTCGCATGGCGTCACGAGTGTTGCAGACGCATCCTCCGACGGCCTGCTAGGTGCGGCGGAGGTTCGCCTTCTCGCCGCTCGCCTCGGCGTCAACCCGAGCAAGCAGCGGGGACAGAACTTCGTCATCGACGGCAACACCGTCCGTCGAATCGTGCGCACCGCTGAGCTGCGTCCCGACGATGTCGTGATCGAGGTGGGGCCGGGTCTAGGAAGCCTCACGCTGGCGCTGCTGCCCCACGTAGCGCGCGTCGTCGCGGTGGAGATTGACACTGCTCTCGCGGGTGCGCTCGCAGGTACGGTGCGCACTCGTCGACCGGACCTCGTCGAGCGGCTCGAGGTCGTGCTCGCGGATGCACTTACTGTGCGAGAACTCCCGGGCCCTGCGCCTACGGCCCTCGTCGCCAACCTGCCGTACAACATCTCGGTTCCGGTGCTCCTCCACCTCCTTGAGACCTTCCCGACGATCCGACGTGTGCTGGTGATGGTGCAGGCAGAGGTGGCCGACCGCCTCGCCTCACCGCCGGGCAACCGCACCTATGGAGTGCCGAGCGTGAAGGCCCGGTGGTACGGCGATGTCTCCCGGGCCGGATCGGTGGGGCGCACCGTCTTCTGGCCTGCGCCCAACGTCGACAGCGGACTCGTGGCCCTCACCCGGACCGCGCCCCCGGAGACGACGGCCTCGCGCGTTGAGGTGTTTGCAGTGATTGACGCCGCCTTCGCCCAGCGCCGCAAGACCCTGCGCGCCGCGCTCGCGGGCTGGGCGGGATCCCCCGCGCTTGCCGAGGAGGCGCTCCGGGCCGCCGGGATCGATCCCTCGACCCGCGGTGAGCAGCTCGACGTCGCGGCCTTCGCGCGGATCGCTGCGGCGCGAGTGACCCCCGCGGGCACATAGGCTCGTCGCTGTGCTTGCGTCCGTCACCGTCCGCGCCCCCGCGAAGGTCAACCTCTCGCTCGGCGTCGGTTCACTGCGCCCGGACGGATATCACGGGCTCGCCACGGTGTTCCATGCCGTCGGCCTCTACGACGACCTCGTCGCCACACCGATGCCCGAGGGGTCGGGTCTGCAGCTCCATGTCGAGGGCGAGGGCGCCAAGCTCGTCCCGCTCGACGACACCAACCTGGCCTCGCGCGCTGTCCATGCTCTGGTGCCGCACGGCGCCTCTCGGGATGTCTCGCTGACCATCCGCAAGGGCATCCCCGTGGCCGGGGGTATGGCCGGGGGCAGCGCCGACGCCGCCGCCACCCTCGTCGCACTCGATTCACTGTTCGATCTCGGGCTCTCGCGCGAGGATCTGATGGAGATCGGTGCGGGGCTCGGCAGCGATGTCCCCTTCTCCCTCCACGGTGGCACTGCGGTCGGGTCGGACCGCGGCACGGAGCTCACCACTGCGCTTGTGCGCGGCAGCTACCACTGGGTGATTGTGTTCGCCGAGGGCGGTCTTTCGACGCCGAACGTCTACCGCGAATGCGATCGCCTCCGCGGGGGCGATCAGGTCGCCGACCCCGTGGTGCCTGATCAGGTGATGTCTGCTCTGCGTGCAGGCGATCCCGTGGCGCTCGGTCGTGCCCTGCACAACGACCTCCAGCCGGCGGCGCTCTCACTGCGCCCCCAACTTGCTCATGTTCTCCGTGCGGGCGAGGAATACGGCGCCCTTGGAGGCATGGTGTCCGGGAGCGGCCCCACCTGCGCCTTCCTCGCGCGCGATGACGAGCACGCCCTCGACCTCGCGGTCGCATTCACAGCATCGGGCGTGTGCCGCACGGTGAAACGCGCGTCCGGCCCCGTCCAAGGCGCACGCGTCGTAGACCAAAGGATCTCGCACTGATGGCACCGGTTACCTTCGTCGCACTAGAGAACGTCGGCAAGTCTCTCGGCACCCGAACTCTGCTCTCCGGCGTCACTGTCGGCGTCACCGAGGGATCGCGGATCGGAATCGTCGGCCGCAACGGCGGTGGCAAGACAACTCTCGTGCGCGTGCTCGTCGGTGCCGAGCCCGTTGACTCCGGGCGTGTGATCCGACTCGGCGGCATCACCGTTGGGCTCCTGGCCCAGGCTGACGACCTCGACCCCGCCATGTCGCTGCGCGAGGTCGTCGTCGGCCATCGCCCCGATCACGAGTGGGCAGGCGACGCTCGGGTGCGAGATGTCCTGGACGGTCTGCTCGGTGGGGTAGCGGCGGCGGCGTACCCCGAGGGTCTCGACACCCGGGTTGCGACGATGTCCGGCGGTGAGCGACGGCGTGCTGCGCTGGCGCGGCTTCTCGTCGACGACTACGACCTCCTCGTGCTCGACGAACCCACCAACCATCTCGACGTCGAGGCCGTGTCCTGGCTCGCCGCACATCTCGCTCCGCGTCGTGGCGCGCTCGTCGCTGTCACCCACGACCGTTGGTTCCTCGACGCCCTCGCCACCGAGACGTGGGAGGTCATCGACGGCTCGGTGCACCGCTACGACGGCGGCTATGCGGCATTCATCCTCGCCAAGGCCGAACGGTCTCGCCAGGCGGCCTCGAGTGAGGAGCGCCGTCAGAACCTGCTACGCAAGGAGCTTGCGTGGTTGCGTCGTGGCGCGCCTGCTCGTACCACCAAGCCCAAGTTCCGTATTGACGCGGCCAATGAGCTCATCGCGGACGAGCCGCCTCCGCGCGATCGACTCGCTCTCGAGAAGTTCGCCACGGCCCGGCTCGGCAAGCAGGTCTACGACCTCGAGGACGTCACCCTGGCGCCCGCACCGGGCGTCGATCCCGTCATCGTCGACCAGACCTGGCGGCTCGGCCCCGGCGACCGCATCGGCCTCCTCGGCCCTAACGGAGCCGGCAAGACCACCGTGCTTCGACTGCTCAACGCCGCCCACGACGGGGTGCTTGACACCGCTGCGGCCCCCGATCTCCGCGCCGGCACGATCAAGATCGGCCAGACGGTTTCGGTGGCCCACCTGTCCCAGACTCTCCTCGACTTCGATCCCGAGGATCGCGTGCTGGCCTCGCTGCAGCGCGAGAAGCAGTACATCGACGTCGGCAAGGGCCGAACCCTGACGGCCCAGCAGCTGCTCGAGAGCTTCGGCTTTACCGGCGACAAGCTCTTCACCCGCCTCGGGGACCTCTCCGGTGGCGAGCAGCGCCGGCTCCAGCTCATGAGGCTGTTGGTGGGTGGGCCCAATGTCCTTCTGCTCGACGAACCGACGAACGATCTCGACGTCGAGATGCTGACGGTTCTCGAAGATCTCCTCGACACCTGGCCGGGCACGCTTGTCGTGGTCAGTCACGACCGGTACTTCCTCGAGCGCACCACCGACATGCTCTACGCGCTGATCGGCGACGGCACCTTGCGCCATCTGCCCCGCGGGGTCGATGAGTACCTCGAGCGTCGCCACGCGATGCCGGGGCCGAGCTCTTCTGCACCGCGCAGCTCGGGCAGTTCGTCCGCGAAAGCCGGCGTGGGTGATGCGCGTGCCGCGCGCAAGGAGCTCACGAAGATCGAGAAGCGCACCCAGAAACTTGTCGCCGAGCAGGAGAGGCTTCATGCCGCCCTTGCCGACGCGGCCACCGACCACGAACTCGTCCTCGGTCTCGATGCGGAGCTGCGCGCGGTTCTCGCCGAGCGCGAGCAGCTCGAGGACCGCTGGCTCGAGCTCGCGGCCGATCTCGACTGAGCCGAGATGTCTGGGGCTAGGCGACCCCGCCGGCGTTGTCGAAGGGCGAGGTGAGGCGGCGCAGTAGCTCGGCCAGCCGTCCGCGATCGGTTGCCGGGAGAGCCGAGAGGATTGCTCGTTCCTGGGCCAGGAGGTCGGTGAGAGCGTCGTCCACTCGCGTCCGTCCCAGATCGGTGAGTACCACCTGCACGCTGCGCCCGTCGTGGGGGTCGGGCACTCGTTCGACGAGTTCCTTGGTCACCAGCCTGTCGATGCGGTTGGTCATGGTGCCGCTCGTGACGAGCGTGACTTGGAGTAGTCGCCCTGGCGAGAGGGCGTAGGGGTGCCCAGCGCGCCGCAGCGCAGCCAGGACATCGAACTCGGAGGGCTCGAGATCGTGAGCGGCAAAGGCCTCCCGACGCGCGAGATCGAGGTGGCGGGCGAGCCTGCTGACGCGCGAGAGGACCTCGAGGGGGGCGACGTCGAGGTCGGGCCTCTCCCTGCGCCAGGCCTCGACGAGCGAGTCGACCTCGTCGCCGCTGCCTGCGCTCTCCTCGGTCATGCTCCTGAGACTAGGGCACGTTCTCTCGTCGTCAAGATATCGACGTGGGTCAGGTCTTCGGGCGTTCTGTCACGAGTACCGGCTTCTTCTCCAGGCCGACGATGCCGTTCCATGCCAGGTTGACCACGTGGGCGACGACCTCGTCCTTCTTGGGCTTGCGCACGTCGAGCCACCACTGCCCGGTCAACGCCACCATCCCCACGAGCATGTTCGCGTACATGGGCGCGAACTTCGACGGGAACCCCTTGCGGTCGAACTCCTTGGCGAGTCTTTCCTCGACCTGGCTCGCGACGTCGCGCAGGAGGCTCGCGAAGTTGCCCGTGTTCTGCGCCACCGGGGAGTCGCGCACGAGGACGCGGAACCCGTCGCTGCGCTCTTCGATGTAGTCAAAGAGGGCGCGGCCCGCCTGTTCGAGCAGAGCGCGGGGGTTGTCGGCCGTGAGGGAGTCGGACACCATCCCGAGCAGGATGTTCATTTCGCGGTCGACGATGACGGCGTAGAGACCGTCCTTGCTGCCAAAGTGCTCGTAGACCACGGGTTTGGAGACGCTCGCCTTGGCCGCGATCTCCTCGATGGTGACCGCCTCGAAGCCCTTCTCGGCGAAGAGCTTGCGGGCGACGTCGACGAGTTGCTCGCGCCGCTCACGGCCACTCATCCGCACCCGCTCGGTGCGCGGCCGCCTCGCCGCGGCGGGGTCGCTCTCGAGTGCTGGCGTATCGCCGGGATCGATGGTCACCTGATCATGATGATGCCTTGACCCGCTGATCCGGGTGCCCTACCCCGAGTGTCACGTGTCACGTGCGCCCGATCAGGGTGTCGAGGAGTCGCGCACGGCGGTGGTCGCGAGTGATGTGTGAGTCACAAGTCGAGCTTCGAGACGATCGGACTTGGGCCAGCGGACCTCGGTGGCCCACCCGCGCCACTCGAAGAACTCGATGAGCCTCGCGCTCGTGTCGATCTGACCCTTCAGGACTCCGTGACGTGCGCAGGTGGGATCACTGTGGTGCAGGTTGTGCCAGGACTCCCCGCCGGACAGGATCGCGAGCCAGGCCACATTGCCCGAACGGTCGCGGGTCTTGAAGGGGTGCTTGCCCCAGACGTGGCACACCGAGTTGATCGACCATGTCGTGTGGTGGACCAGGGCGATGCGCACGAGGGACGCCCAGAAGTAGGCGGTCACGGCTCCCATCCATGACCACGTGAGCAGGCCGCCCAGGATCGCGGGCAGAAGCAGACTCACCGCGACCCACAGGGGGAACAGGCGCGAAACGCGTACGAGGTCCTTGTCCTTGAGCAGATCCGGCGCGTACTTCTCGATGGGGGTCTGCTCGAGATCGAAGAGCCAGCCGGTGTGGGCGTAGAAGAATCCCTTGAGCAGGCCTCGCGTGGATTCGCCATAACGCCAGGGGGAGTGCGGGTCCCCGTCGGCATCGCTGAATGCGTGGTGCTTGCGGTGGTCGGCCACCCAGCGTGCGACCGGGCCCTCGATAGCAAGGCTGCCCGCAATTGCGATCGCGATCTTCAGTGGTCGGTTGGGCGTGAAGGAGCCGTGGGTGAAAGCGCGGTGGTAGCCGATGGTGATGCCATGGGCTGAGATGGCGAAGAACACGATCGACAGCGCGACGTCGACCCAGCCGATGCCCCAACCCCACGCGAACGGCACTGCCGCGAGGACTGCGAGCAGCGGGACGGAGACGAACAGGGCGACGAGAAGCCGCTCGGTACGGGTCTGGGTCTGGCCCCCGTGGAACATGGGCGCACTCGCATCCGCCCGAGCCGCCGCGTAGGCGTGGCCGGTAAGTGCTTGCTCTTCAGCGATGTCGGCCAGGTGCGCGTGGGTCACGGGGTTCCTTCGGTCGGCGACGATCAGGCTACGATACCGTAACCTACGCGAGCGTAGCCTTGTCAATCCGGCAGTTCGTACTGCGGGACAAGTGGCGGACTACGAGTCCGGCTCGACGACCGTGTCCGACGTGCCGCGCTCCCGCAATGCCGCTGCACGCGCTTCGAGATCGTGGAAGAAGTCGCTCTCGACGATCTCTCCTAGGTCGCGTTCGACCTTCTTGTGGTCGATCACGACGCTGAGCTTGGTTAGTTGCTCACGCAGTTTGCGCTCGCGGGCAACGACTTCGGCACCCATCCGCTGGAAGGCCCGCGCGAGCGTGCCTACCTCATCGCCCCGTGCAGCCGCGTGATCGAGGGACGTCGGTTCGAAGCGATTCTCCGACAGGGCTGTCGCCGCGTGTGTGAGGTCCTGGACCGGGCGGACGATCCGGCGGCTTGCCAGGAGACCGATCCCCAAGCCCAGCAGCAGCACCACCGTTTCGAGGATGATTTGACGTGTCGCCAGGCTGGTCCCTGCCTGGGTCAATTCGGCTGCGGGTACAACCGAGACCAGGATCCAGTCGGTGGCCGACACTTTCGAGACGTCGACCGACCATGGTTCGAGGTGGCCATCCCGGAGCGCGGCGTCGGCCTGCACGTGCGCGATCGGGCCCTGCGTCTTGGGAACTGCCGCGACGGCCGCTGAAGTGAGCGACTTACCCCAGGCGGTGTCGACCAAGGAGGTCAGCGATCTGTTCTCGGGCGCGACGAGCACCTTGCCGTCCCGATCGAGCACGAAGAAGAACCCCGTGTCGCTGAAGACGATCTTGGCTAGGGTCGAGCCCAGTGATTTCTTGTCGGCCTCGAGGCGAGCGGCGGCCTCGGTCGCGATGTCGTCGAGGTAGACCCCCGTGCCGATCACCCATTTCCAAGGTGCGAAGTAGTAGATGAAGCTGATCTTGTCGGCAGGGACCGTCGCGCCCGCTCTGGTGCCCACGTAGTCGACGTAGCCCTCGCCCGGCCCGAGCGCCACTTTCGCAAAGTCCTGGAAGAACAGCTTCCCGTTCTTGTCCTTGTAGTTCCAGCAGTCGCCCCGAAAAGTCGGGTTCGGCTCGACGATCGAGACCATGGCCGGGGTGAAGGCGAAGAAGTAGTTGTCGCTTCCGTAGCGGTAGTCATAGACCAACTTCTCGCCAGCGGCATGTGCGGCCGCGTCGCTGATCTCGCCTCGTTGGGTCGACAGGCGGAGCCGGTCGAGTCCGGCGACCAGCGCCATCGTGAGGTTCTTCAACTCGATCTTGCGAGTGGCAAGTGCCTCCACGCGGTAGCGCTCGACGTCTGCGTTCGCCTGATCGACCAGAAGCCGCGTGGACTCGTGGGCGTTGGCCGTGGTCTGTCGTGAGTTGGTGGTCTCGTTCTGGCCTACCGAGACCGCGGAAAAGATGGCGGTCGCAACGGCGCTCGATGCCAAGAGCACCCCAAGGAGCATGGCAAGTCGTGCGCTGAGTGAGGCGAAACGCAGGTTCGGTAGGAGCGGGCCGCGTCCCGACGCATCAGGTGCCGCGGGAGTCCCGGTCTGGGTCGGTGGTGTGGGTGTTGTCATGAGCCAGTGAGCCTGCGTCGAATCTCATCTGCGACGAGGCGCTGCGCGCGGCTGGCCGTTGTCAGGGTGGGGGCGAACTGCATGAATCCGTGGAAGGTGCCCGCGAAATTCACGAGTTCGGACTCGTTGCCCGCTGCCCTCAGCATGTCGGCGTAGACCGTGCCGTCATCGCGGGTCGGGTCGACGTCTGCGGTGATGATGAGCGAGGGGGGTGCGTCTGACAGGTCGGGATTGTGGATGGGTGACGAAGTCCACTCATGGTCCGGGGCGGCGTAGTGCGCGTAGAACCACGCCATATCGGCTGCCGACACCACGGGGCCGTCGGGGAACTGTGTGTACGTCGGTAGTGCCATCGTGGTGTCCAGCGCGGGGTAGATCAGGACCATCAGCGAGACCCGTGCCCACCCTTCACGGTGCGCGGTGAACGCGACGGCATTCGCGAGCGCACCACCGACGGAATCCCCCATCACGGCAAGTCGCCCGGTGTCCAGACCGAGCGAACGGTGGTGCTCGATCAGCCACCTCAACGACTCGACCATGTCGTCGTACGCGGCCGGGAAAGGATCTTCCGGTGCCAGTCGGTAGCCGACACTCGCCACGGCACAGCCGGAGAGTTCGGCCATCGAATGGCACAGCGAGTCATAGGACTCGATGGATCCTGTGACGTACCCGCCGCCGTGTGCGAAAAGGACCAGGGGCAGCGGGTCGGCGCCACCGCCCTCGGGGCGGTAGATCCGCACGGAGACGCCGTGGGTGATCAGGTGGTCCTCCGCGCCCTCAAGTTCTACTGCTTGGGCATGCGGGTCCTCCGAGATGAGGTCGGCAAGAACCCCTGTGATGTCCTGGCGAACGCGTCGACGCCCTGACACCAAACTCACCCAGGATCTGTCCTCGGGGGTGGTTTCCCTGCAGCGGACGAATCCCGCGCGCTGCAGTTCTTCCATCAGTTGTTCGACGACAGCGAGGTCGAGTCGCGTTGCGGCGGCGATCACCGTGGTGGGGCTCTTCCCGAAGCGGCTCAAGTGAGCGATGATCGCGACGCTCTCGTCGTCAAGGGCCCAGGTGCCCGAGAGCATGAGGCCATCGCGCCGGGCCCCGGCCACGGTAAGGCTCGACACGTTTGTCACTCCCGCGCGGCGAAGCCGTTCGATCAGGCCGACGGATTCGGGGTCGAGGGGCACCTCCGGATGATCGCACAGGAACTGCCTGGTGTTGAGAGCGCTGACTGGCCCACTTGCGATGCTACGGTCGCAGCCAGTGCAGCGAGCGTGGGAGGAAGTATGGCCAAGACCATCTCGGTGCACTCCTTCCGCGGAGGTACTGGCAAGAGCAACGTCGTTGCCAACCTCGGTGCCCAACTCGCGGCCTCCGGCGCCCGCGTCGCTGTGATCGACACCGATATCCAGAGCCCCGGTGTCCACGTGCTGTTCGGCCTCGACAACACCGACGGACCCACGATCAACGATTTCCTCTGGGAACGGTCCACGATCGAGGATGTCGCGATCGATGTTGGTCACCGGGTGACGGCACATCAGGAGTTGGCCGGCGCCGGCGCACTGTTCCTCGTCCGCGGCAGTGTGGTGGCCAGTGACATCGCCCGCGTTCTTCACGAGGGCTACGACGTGGGCCGACTCAAGGACGGCTTCCGGGATCTCACCACCGAACTCAACCTCGACTACCTGCTCATCGACACCCACCCGGGTCTCAATGAGGAAACCCTCCTGTCGATCATGATCAGTGACGTCCTGCTGCTGATCATGCGTCCTGATCGCCAGGACTTCGAGGGAACTGCGGTCACGGTCGGGGTCGCCCGGCGCCTGAAGATCCCGGACCTCCTGCTGGTGCTCAACAAGGTCCCTATGGGCGTGGATCGCGACGACCTGCGCGCCCAGCTCGACGACAGTTACGGCGCGGAGACTGTTGCCCTGCTCCCGTTGTCGGAGGATGTCGCCATCAACGCCTCGGGCGACTTGTTCTCGCTGACGACGCCCGAGCACGAGTGGTCGGCCCAGATCCGGGCCATCGCCCATCGCATGAGGTCCTAGCCGAGACGTCAGGGCCGGTGGCTCGAGCATCTAGGCTGGTGCCGCACCTTCCCGGGTTGCTCTGCTGGCAGGGGCGACCGCACTTTGAATGCGGGTACGACGCAGGTTCGATTCCTGCCCCGGGAGCACCAGCCGCTGGCGTTCGGGCGATGAGGGCGCGGTATCGTGATCGCGCCGTGCCCGCAGCCACCAGGAGGATTTCGCCCTCGTGAGCAGCCCACGCCCATCCGCCGTCATCGTCCTCGCCGCCGGCGAGGGCACCCGTATGAGGTCTGCCACCCCCAAGGTCCTTCACGAGATCGCCGGGCGCTCCCTTCTAGGGCACGTCGTCGAGGCTGTCGAAACCCTCGTGCCTGAGCATCTCGTGGTCGTCGTCGGGCACGGCCGGGACCTCGTGGTCGAACACCTGGCGGCCATCGCACCGCGTGCGCTCGCCGTCGACCAGCACCAGCAGCACGGCACGGGCCACGCAATGCGCGTCGCACTCGAGGGCCTGCTGGCCGCGGGAATCGACCTGCACGTCTCACTACCCTTGATCGTGGTCGCGGGCGACACCCCACTACTGACTGGCGAGACCCTTCAGCGACTTCTCCAGACGCACATCGACGAAGGTGCCAGTTCCACTGTCTTGACCGCTGTACTCGAGAACCCTGTGGGCTACGGCCGCGTCTTGCGCGATCCGATCAGCGGCCATGTCACCGGCATCGTCGAGCACAAGGACGCCGACCCTGCACAACGCGCGGTCCGCGAGATCAATAGCGGCGTCTATGCCTTTGATGTCACCGCGCTGCGCGACGCGCTCGGACAGCTCACGAAGGACAACTCGCAGGGTGAGGAGTACCTCACCGATGTCCTCAGCTTGCACGTGCGGGCGGGCCTCCCGGTCGCGGCTGTTGCCGCCGCGGACGCCGAGGAGATCCTCGGCGTCAACGACCGCGCGCAGCTTGCCCACGCTCGCTCACTAGTGCGTGATCGGATCAACCTGGGATGGCTCAGGTCAGGGGTCACCATCGTGGACCCGGCGACTACCTGGATCGATTCGCTCGTCGTGCTCGAACGCGACTGTGTGATCGAACGCAATACCGGCCTTCATGGGCTCACGACGGTCGCGACCGGCGCGATCATCGGGCCCGACACCTCCCTCACCGACGTCGTCGTGTCCGAGGGCGCGAGTGTCATCCGCACGCAGGGCAGCGGCGCGGAGATCGGCCCGGGTGCCACGGTGGGGCCCTTCACCTACATCCGACCGGGTACCCGGCTTGCGGCCAAGGCCAAACTCGGCGCGTATGTCGAGGCCAAGAACGCCGTGGTCGGCGCCGGCTCGAAGGTGCCGCACCTGTCCTACGTCGGTGACGTCGAGATCGGCGAAGGCTCCAACATTGGGGCGGCCACGGTCATCGTCAACTACGACGGGATCGCCAAGCACCGCACGGTCATTGGCGATCACGTCCGTATCGGCAGTGATTCCATGCTCGTCGCCCCCGTGACCATCGGCGACGGTGCCTATACCGCCGCAGGGTCTGTGATCACAGACGACGTGCCACCAGGTGCCATGGCTGTTGCCCGCGCCCGGCAGCGCAATGTCGAGGGCTGGGTCGAACGCCGACGCGAGGGCAGTGCGGCTGCAAAGGCGGCGAAGGCGGCCCGCGTATCGTCGGCTCCAGGTGCACCGTCCCCCGCCACGTCAAGCCCCCCCACGTCCGGTTCGGCGCCCGCCGATCCGGGTCAGACCCCGCACGAGGAGCCCTCCCAGTGACGCGCATTGTCCAGTCCAGTCAGAAGCGCCTCGTCCTGATCGCGGGAAGGTCGCACCCCGAGCTCGCGCAGCAGGTCGCGAAGGAGATGGGTGTCGAGCTCGTCGACCTGCAGGCCTATGACTTCGCCAACGGCGAGATCTTCGTGCGGTTCGAGGAGTCGGTGCGTGGCTGCGATGCCTTCGTCTTGCAGAGCCACACCGACCCCATCAACAAGTGGATCATGGAGCAGTTGCTCATGGTCGACGCCCTGAAGCGTGCCTCGGCCAAGCGGATCACCGTGGTCATGCCGTTTTATGGTTACGCCCGTCAGGACAAGAAGCACCGCGGCCGTGAGCCGATCTCAGCGCGACTGATCGCTGACCTCTTCCAGGCTGCTGGTGCCGACCGTCTCATGGCGATCGACCTCCACACCGCCCAGATCCAGGGCTTCTTCGACGGACCAGTCGACCACCTGTTCGCCCTGCCCCTGCTGGTGAAGTACGTCGCCGAGACCGTGGCTGATCGCGACCTGATCACGGTTGTCTCCCCCGATGCTGGCCGGGTCCGGGTCGCCGAGCGCTGGACTGACCTCCTCGAGGCGCCGCTCGCGATCATCCATAAGCGCCGCGACCCCGATGTCCCCAACGAGGCCAAGGTGATGGAGGTCGTCGGTGACGTCGAGGGCCGCATCTGCGTGGTCATCGACGACATGATCGACACCGGGGGCACGATCGTGAAGGCGGCCGAGACCCTCTTCGACAGTGGTGCCAAGGATGTCATCGTCGCGGCCACGCACGCGATCCTCTCCGGCCCTGCGGTCGAGCGCTTCAACGCAAGCCGTGTCCGTGAGGTGATCGTCACTGACACGCTGCCGATCCCCGATGATCGACGCTTCCCCAAGCTCACGGTCCTTCCGGTGGCCCCGCTCATCGCCAGGGCGATCCAAGAGGTCTTCACCGACGGCTCGGTGACGAGCATGTTCGAGGGCGACCGGGTCTGAGCGCTCGGCCGGACGCCATTTGGGCGATCCGAGCGCCTCGGACTAGACTCGGCAGGCTCCCCGGCGAGGGTGCGCTTTGATCGTCCCGATCGAGGCGTGTCGTGATCGACGCGGACCGCGCGGTCTCTGCGCGCCCGCAGCACTTGCCGTGGCGCCGACCGCTCCGCCGAGAGGCGCAGCACCCCACACCACCCGGTGGCGTGTGCACCCCACACGCCGCAACAGACACATCGCTGTCGCGCGAACTCACGCGTGCGACGCGGCGATCGACGTACGAGGAGTACTCCAGTGGCCCAAGTCAGCATCAAGGCCGAACCGCGTTCGGACTTCGGCAAGGGCGCCGCGCGCCGCACCCGCCGCGAGGGTCGCGTTCCTGCGGTCATCTACGGACAGGGCACGCAGTTGCGCCATGTGTCCCTTCCCGATCACGAGCTCACGCTCGCGCTGCGTCACCCGGGTCTCGTGCTCGAGGTCGAGTTCGAGGGCACCAAGCAGCTCGTCGCACCCCGCGATGTTCAGCGCGACCCGGTTCGCAGGATCATCGAGCATGTTGACCTCGTCCTGATCACCGTGGCCGAGGCCGGCGCACGTGTCGAAGCCGGGCTCGTCGCCGAGGCCGCGGCTGAGGCCGCATCGCACGAGCGTCCCTCGAACGAGCAGATGGACGTCGATTTCGCCTCCGACCAGCCCGCTGCCCCCGCGGAAGACGCCTGAACCCTGACAAGGGTCACGCACCCGAGTCGGCACCACGAGACGCTCCCACCCTGTCGGGGTGCGGGGCGTCTCGCCGTTCGTGGGAGAGGATCGCATCGTGAGTACCGAGACCGCGCCCTGGCTCGTCGTCGGTCTGGGCAATCCGGGCCCGGACTACGCGGCCACCCGACACAACATCGGATTTCTCGTCGCCGAGGAGATCGCGGATCGAGTGCGCGGGAAGTTCGCCACTCATAAGCGCGTTCGCGCGCTCGTGTCAGAGGAACGGATGCATGGCCACCGCGTCGTCCTGGCCAAGCCGCTGTCCTACATGAACGAATCCGGCGGTCCCGTCAAGGGATTGCTCGACTTCTACAAGGTCCCGCTCGAGCACCTCGTCGTGATCCACGACGAACTCGACATCGCCTTCGGCACCCTGCGCCTGAAGTTCGGGGGTGGCGACAACGGGCACAACGGGCTCAAGTCGATCCGCCAGTCCACGGGAACGGGAGACTTCTACCGGGTCCGAGCTGGAATCGGCCGGCCCCCGGGGCGTCAGGATGCCGCCGACTTCGTTCTCAAGCCTTTCGCCAGCGCCCAGCGCAAGGAGTTGCCGCTGCTGGTGTCCGATGCGGCCGATGCGATTGAGTCGCTGATCACCGAGGGACTCGAGCGAGCCCAGAATCGCTTCAACTCATGAGGGCAGCGAGATGACAGGCCTCCCGTCCGTCCCCGCCACGGACGCCGAGTTGGCGCGACTCATCGCAGTCGAGGTGGGTTTGCTCGTCGTCTCGTTGCGCCCGACCTACGGCGATCTTTCCGACCCCGCCCGCTCGCGAAGACTCCGCGACGACGGTGATCGCGCCGCCCATGACCTCATCGTGGCCAGGCTGTCAGAGCACCGCCCGCACGACGCCGTGCTCTCAGAGGAGGGTCTCGACGACGCCCGGCGCCTCAGCGCCGAGCGGGTGTGGATCGTCGATCCGATTGACGGAACCTGGGAGTACGGCCAAGGCCGCGAGGACTTCGCCGTGCACGTCGCGCTCTGGCAGTCGGGAACACTCGTCGCAGGTGCTGTCGACCTACCCGCCCGCGGGCTCGTGCACACCACGGACCATCCCTCGATGGTGTTCGACGCGCTGCCGCAGGGTCGGCCCGTGCGCCTGGTCGTGAGCCGTTCTCGCCCGCCCGCGGACCTCGACGCCCTCGTGGCGGGTGTATCCCGTCGACTGGGCCGCGAGATCGAGGTGGTCAGCGTCGGCAGCGCCGGTGCCAAGACCGCCGAGGTGATTGAAGGCCGCGTCGAGGCCTATGTGCACGACGCCGGGCTCTCCGAGTGGGATGTCGCGGCACCAGCCGCAGTGGCGATCGCGTGTGGGCTTCGGGTCTGCCACCTCGACGGCTCAGAGATCCGCTACAACCGGCGACCGCCGCTTGTGGGCGATCTCGTGATCGGCGTCCCGATGGTCGTCGAGGCCATCCTTGAGGCTCGTGCGGGGCTCCGCGCATCAGGCTAGGTGACGGTGAGAACGCCATTCGTGTAGGCGCCGATGGTGACACCGACGATGACGCCGCCGGTGCAATGGGTGACGTACGTCCCTGATGACACGACGGTGCCGTTGAGCCGGCTGAGGAATCCCGTGTCGGACGCTGCGTACACCGCGCACTGGGGCTCGGTCCTCCAGTCGGTGGCGAGCGTCGCGGGTGACGAGGTGTAGCCGGGATCGGTCACGGGTGTTGCGGACGAGATCGTCCTCGACCCGGCGGTGACCGCAACCGAGGACGTGATGGCAAGGACCCCATCGGTTGCCGCGCCGAGTTCAACACTTCCGAACGACCCGCCGGTGCAGTGTGTGACGTAGGTGCCAGCTGGTTGAGCGCCGGTCAATGGGGTGGTGAAGGTGTCGTCGAGTTCGTCATAGACGGCGCACGTTGGCTCGGGAGCCCAGTAGGTGGGGGTCGTCACCGGTGTCGTGCTGTAGCCCAGATTGGGGATCACGGCGCCCACGGCGATTGCCCGCGTGTCGGCCGTGACCTGAACGGCGGAAGCGATGGTCAGGACGCCGTCTGAGTGGCGATTCGGCACGTACAGCGCGGAGGTGCCGCCGGTGCAGTGAGTGACGTAGGTACCGGCCGGTTGAACGCCGCTGAGGGCGGATGCGTGCGTCGTGTCCGCCGCTTCGTACACCGCGCATGTCGGCTCGACGGTCCAGTCCGCGGCGATGGTGCGTGGCACCGTCGAGTACCCCGGGGATGGAATGGTGGTGCCGTCAGGGATCACCGGCGATCCGGCGGTGATGGCCACTCGGGAGGTCATCGCGACTTGGCCGCCGGGGCTGTACGGGATCGGGGTCGCGCGGAAGATCCAGGTAGGTGTTGGCCAGGTGCCCGCGTCCGGGACGTGGTCGAGCGTGCCACCGGCCTCGACGGTCACCGCGTACTGCCTACCGCTCGCGACGGAGTCACCCGGGTCGCCGGTCGGCACAGTGAAGGCGAACCCTGCCTCTGCGCACCTCATCGCGCTCGGGTGCGTGCCCGACGGGGTCAGCAGCGTGGATGTGACGTCGTCCCAGCTGGCTCCGAGATCATCAGACCTCCACACCTTGAGGGTGAGAGTGCATCCGCCGTACGCGCCGATCATGTCGACCGCGTTGGTCAGGAATCCCTGGACGAAGATCCGCTGCACCGCACTCGTGAAGATGCTCTCGCGACCACCCATCGCGGGGCTGGTGGTCGTGGACGAACTGGCGTTGACGAAGACGAGGTCGCCGGGCTGGAGCACCGCTGCAAGCGGATCGGCCGGTTCGGCGGCATAGGTGGGCAGCTCCGCGTACCTCGTGAGCACCGACTGCGAGGAGGCCGCGCCGGCCAGTTCATGGGCCGTCGCGAGGTAATGACCGGTGCTCGAGGTGGTGGCCGTCGCGGAGACGAGGTAGTCGACCGCCTCACGCTGGGCCTGAAGAGTGGCCACGGGCTGGGAGAAGGTGTAGGCGCTGCTGCCCGCGATGGCCAGCACCGCTAACGGAATGGCAAAGAACAACAAGAACTTGTTCTGGGCCTTCATGGCAGTGGAAACCTCGTGGTGAGCGGGCGGTCGCGAGTGTCAAGGTCACCATGACAGACGGACGACGTCCAGCGGGTGCACGCGCCCGATATCGGTTCTCACTCATTGTGCGATGGACATCTAGCGAACATGTGCGCGGGCAGGCTCAGGGCCGTCGGGTCGCGCCTCGCCCACCCGGGGACGTAGCCTCGGAGTTGGCAACCCGCCGACCCCGTCCTCTGTGAGGAGCGGGGCTCCTGTCGTGCTCACCCCGTGCGGCCCGCGAAAGGCATCCATGTCCGCCACGCTGCTCGGGCTCCTCGAGGCACTCCTCGTCGAGCCGGCCATCGCCGAATCCGTCCGGCGGGCTCGGCTCACGGGCACGGCTCAGGCCACCGAGGCCCTCGAGATCACCGCGCCGCCGTCGCTCTACCCGCTCGTGGTGGCCGCGTTGGGCGCCGCCGCGGCTGGTGGTCGACCTGTGCTCGCCGTGACCGCGACGGCCAGGGAGGCCGAGGATCTCGCGGCCGCGCTCACCAGCCTGCTGCCCGAGAATTCGGTCGCGGAGTTTCCGGCCTGGGAGACGTTGCCACATGAGCGTTTGAGCCCGTCGAGCGACATCGTCGGGCGGCGCCTCGCAGTGCTGCGCCGTCTTGCGCACCCCAGTGAGTCCGACCCCGCGGCGGGGCCTGTCAGAGTGCTGGTCGCGCCGGTACGTGCTGTCCTGCAGCCCGTCGTGAGAGGGCTCGGAGATCTCGAGCCGGTGGCGGTGCAGATCGGTGAGGACATCGCCATGGATGACCTAGTACGCCGACTCGCGGCCGCCGCATACACGCGAACGGATCTCGTCGATAAGCGCGGGCAGTTCGCCGTGCGCGGGGGAATTCTCGATGTCTTCCCCCCCACCGAGGAGCACCCGGTACGTCTGGAGTTCTGGGGTGACACCGTCGAGGAGGTTCGTTACTTCAGGGTCGCCGACCAGCGATCACTCGAGATCGCACCACACGGCCTCTGGGCCCCTCCGTGCCGTGAGCTGCTCCTCACGGACGAAGTGCGCGGGCGCGCGCGGGCACTGGCCGCCGACCACCCCGAGCTGGTCGAACTCCTCGACAAACTTGCCGACGGAACGGCGGTCGAAGGCATGGAGGCACTGGCCCCGGTGCTTGCCGACGGCATGGAGCTGCTCGTCGACTTGCTTCCCTCCGGCGCTCTCGTTCTGGTGTGTGATCCCGAGCGCGTTCGTACTCGGGCGCACGATCTCGTCGCGACCAGCGAGGAATTCCTCGAAGCCTCATGGCACAACGCGGCGGCGGGAAACCTCACCCCGATCGATCTTCGGGCGGCGGCGTATCAATCCGTCGCGGATGTTCGGGATGTGGCGGTCGCACATGGGATCCCCTGGTGGGGGATCTCGCCCTTCGGAGGTGACCTCTCCGAGGAGGACGACCGCGCCCCCGCTGGGCTGATTCCCGCGCCAGTCGACCCTGATGCGGTCGACCGGATAACCGCTGGCGTGCGCCCAGCTGAGAGCTATCGCGGGGAGACCCCGCGCGCCTTCGCCGACGTCGGAACCTGGCTCGCGGACGGCTGGTCCGTCGTTCTCGTCACCGCAGGGCATGGAACCGCCGAGCGAATCGTGGAATCGGTGCGCTCAGAAGGACTTGCAGCCACGTTGCTCGACCGTCTCGACGAGGTGCCCGCCACCTCGGTCGTGTCGGTGGTCACCGGGGGGCTCGAGCACGGCTTCGTCGCACCGTCGTTACGACTCGCGGTCCTCACTGAGACCGACCTCGTCGGCCAGAAGTCGACCACGCGAGACACCCGCAAGATGCCGACCCGTCGGCGCCAGACGATTGATCCCCTGCAGCTCAAGGCCGGTGACTTCGTCGTGCACGAACAGCACGGGGTTGGGCGCTATGTCGAGATGGTGCAGCGCACCGTCGCGGGTGCCACGCGTGAATACCTCGTGCTCGAGTACGCACCGGCCAAGCGCGGACAACCGGGCGATCGCCTCTATGTCCCGACCGACCAACTCGACCAGGTCACGCGCTATGTCGGAGGCGAGGCTCCGAGCATGCATCGACTCGGTGGCGCCGACTGGACGAAGACGAAGGCGCGCGCCCGCAAGGCCGTGCGTCAGATCGCGGGTGAGCTGATCAAGTTGTACGCCGCACGCATGGCGAGCAAGGGCCACCAGTTCGGCGCTGACACCGTCTGGCAGCGCGAGCTCGAGGACGCCTTCCCCTACAACGAAACTCCGGATCAGCTCTCGTGTATCGACGAGGTCAAGGCCGATATGGAGAACCTGATTCCCATGGATCGCCTCATCTGTGGTGACGTCGGTTACGGCAAGACGGAGATTGCCGTCCGGGCTGCCTTCAAGGCGGTGCAGGACGGCAAGCAGGTCGCGATCCTGGTACCGACCACACTTCTCGTTCAGCAGCACATGTCGACGTTCTCCGAGCGCTATGCCGCATTCCCGGTGAAGGTGGCGGCGCTCTCGCGGTTCCAAACCGAGAAGCAGTCGCGCGAGGTTATCGCCGGGATCGCGGACGGATCGGTTGATGTCGTCATCGGCACGCACCGACTCTTCAGTGCTGAGGTCCGGTTCAAGGACCTTGGCCTGGTCATCGTGGACGAGGAGCAGCGGTTCGGTGTCGAGCACAAGGAGTACCTGAAGGCGCTGCGGACCAACGTCGACTTCCTGACGATGTCGGCCACACCCATCCCGCGCACGCTGGAAATGGCCGTCACCGGGATTCGCGAGATGTCGACGATCCAGACACCGCCGGAGGAACGTCATCCAGTGCTCACCTTCGTGGGGGCCTATGACGAACGGCAGGTCTCGGCCGCGATCCGTCGGGAGATGTTGCGTGACGGCCAGGTGTTCTTCGTTCACAACAGGGTCGAGTCAATTGACCGCGTTGCCGCGAAGATCCGCGATCTCGTGCCCGAGGCGCGCGTACGGACCGCGCACGGACAGATGAACGAGCATGCGCTCGAGCAGGTGATCGTCGACTTCTGGGAGAAGGAATTCGACGTTCTCGTCTCGACGACGATCGTCGAGAGCGGCCTGGACATCCCCAATGCCAACACCCTCATCCTCGATCGTGCCGATACGTTCGGTCTGTCTCAGTTGCACCAGTTGCGCGGCCGGGTCGGACGTGGCCGCGAGCGCGGTTATGCGTACTTCCTCTACCCGCCCGAGAAGCCGCTCACGGACACCGCCCATGACCGGCTCACCACGATTGCCGCGAACACCGATCTCGGCTCTGGCATGGCCGTGGCGATGAAGGACCTCGAGATCCGCGGCGCGGGCAATCTCCTTGGTGGCGAGCAGAGCGGCCATATCGCCGATGTCGGGTTCGACCTCTACGTCAGGCTCGTGGGAGAGGCTGTCGCTGAGTACCGCCAGGGCGGGGCGGCTGAGGAGGTTCTCGACGTCAGGGTTGAGGTGCCTATCGACGCGCACATTCCGCATGCCTACGTGGCCGAGGAGCGGTTGCGTCTCGAGGCCTATAAGCGCCTCGCCGCCGCTGCCTCCGAGGATGACGTGGCGGCGGTAACCGAGGAGCTCAACGACCGGTACGGCTCGATCCCCGAGCCCGTGTCGAACCTTTTGGCGGTCGCCCGCTTCCGCATGCATGCCATGCGGGCCGGTGTCACCGAGATCGTTGCCCAGGGCAATGCGATCCGGCTCACGCCGGTAGAGCTGCCGGATTCGCGCGCCATGCGCCTCGCGCGTCTCTACCCGGGATCGGTGATCAAGCCGGCCACCCGTACGATCCTGGTACCGCGTCCGATGACCGCCCGCGTGGGAGGGCAACCGGTTCGCGATACCGCCTTGCTCGATTGGCTGCGCGATCTCATCGACGCTGTCCTGCCCGAGTCGGTGAACGCCCGATGACCTCGAAAGGGATCCACGTGAGATCTGCACGTCTGCGCCGCACCGCAGTTGTCGCCGCCGCCGTCGTCGCGACGTTCGCCCTGGGCGCCTGCGGTGCCGACGCACCAGGTGCTGCGGCGGTCGTGGGAGGCCAGGAGGTCAAGCTCGCGCAAGTGGCCGATTCCGTCGCCGAGGTCCGCGCGCAGCTGCTCGCGGACCCGAAGGCCACGTTCAGCGAGGCCAAGGTGACAGCGACCAACGTCAATCGGCTCACCCGGCATCTTGTCGTGCAGGAGGCCGTGAGGCGATTGGGTGTCACCGTGACGCAGGCGGCCATCGACGACATCATCTCCAGCAGTGTCGACGGGCAGTTCGGCGGAAACCGCGCGAGGTTCGAGTTGGTGCTCGCCATCCAGCAGAGCGTCCCCGCCAGCGCGATCGAGGCATTCGCCGGTGACGTCGTGGCTCAGAACTTGCTCGCCGCGAAGCTGCTGCCGGACGGTACGCAAGAGGCTCAGGGAAACGGGCTGCGGGACTACTTCGTGAAGCTCAGCGGCTCACTCGAGGTGCGCGTGGCTGCTCGTTTCGGCGTCTGGGATCCCGCGAAGGACTCCCTCGGGCCCGTCTCCAATGAGCTCTCGGCACCCGGGGTCGTCCCGTCGTCGGCACCGTCGAACTGATAGCCATGCCCGGTCGTCTCGTCCTTCTCGCGACGACGGGCCGGGTCGCCGCTGGGCTCGTGACGCTCGGCGCCTGGTCGTTGTTGCGATCGGCCGACCTCGTGGTCGTCAGTGGCCGTGACCACCCCCTGCTGCCGTCACTTGCTGAGGCGGCGATTGGCGTGCGCGTCATCGAACCAGTCGGCGACCCCGATTCCGCCCGACCCCTGGTCGAGCGATGGATGTCCGAGGTTGCAGGCGGCGTTGTCTGGGTCCTGGCCCCAGGGCAGGACGCGGCCTCGTTCTCCTCGCTTCCCTGCGAATCCCTCATCGCCTCATGGGATCTGCCGGGCGCGCACCTGCTCGACCTCGTCGCGGTCATGGACCGGCTCAGGTCGCCGGGAGGGTGTCCATGGGATGCCAAGCAGACTCATGTCTCACTCGTCGAGTACCTCGTCGAGGAGGCCTACGAGATGGCTGAGGCGATCGAGACTGACGACGATGAAGCCCTCCGTGAAGAACTGGGCGACGTACTGCTGCAGGTGGCATTCCATTCGCGCATTGCCCAGGAGCACGTGGATCCGTGGACGATCGACGATGTTGCCGACGGTGTTGTCGCCAAACTGATCTCGCGTCATCCTCATGTGTTCGGCGATTCCTCCGCCGACTCAGCCGAGCAGGTCGAGGCCGATTGGGCCTCACTGAAGGCCGCCGAGAAGGGTCGCGCATCGGTTACGGACGGAATCCCTCAAGCCTTGCCGGCGCTTGTCCTCGCCGCAAAGCTCCTCTCTCGGGCCAACCGGGTAGAGGTCGAGCCGGTGTCGTCGTCCACGGCCGCAGGGGTCGCCGACGCATTGAGCGCGGCGCAGGGCTCTTACGGTGATCTCCTCCTCGCGATCGTGGCGCAGGCCAGGGCCGACGGTGTCGACGCCGAGCAGTCACTGCGTCAGTCTCTGCGCGAGTATCGGGCTCGTGTCCGTGCCGCGGAAGGTGTCACAGGGTGACTATCGACGATGCTGAGGCCACCTTCGCGGCCCTCGCCGACCACATCATCGACGGGCTCCTCGCTCGCGATCCGGTCACTGCCACCTCGCTGGGCGATCACCGTTTCGACGACCGCCTGCCCGATCTCAGCGAGGACGGCCTCAGCGAGACGCTGCACACAATCGATCAGGCGCTCAGTGCCGTTGATCAGGTTGACGATCTCGCACTTGACGTGTCTGCCGCGGTCGATCTGGAGATCCTCCGCGCCCGGTTGGCCGCAGAGCAGTTCGCGCTCGAGACGCTTGTTGAACACACCTGGAACCCGCTCGTGGCAAATCCCGGTACGGCGCTGCACCTCTTGCTCTCGCGCGACTTCGCGCCCGTCGAGGAGCGGCTCGCATCCCTTGCCGGACGGCTCGCCGGCATCCCGGAGGCGTTGGAGACGTCCCGGCTCCTCTTGCGTGACATGCCTCGGGTGCATGTCGAGACGGCCGTGGGTCAGTTCCGCGGAACGCTCGGCATGGTGAGGGCGGAGGTCGACGCCGCGCTCGTATCGGCGCCCGGGATGCGCCGCGTCGTCGAGCCGGTTCAGGCCGAGGCGCTCGGCGCCCTTGAAGCCCATGTGGGCTGGTTGCAGGACCGCCTCGAGTCCGACCTCGCCACTCGTGACCCTCGGCTCGGTGCGGAGAAGTACGCGGCGAAGCTCTGGTCGACGCTCGACGCGCAAGTCACGCCCGATGAACTCTTGCACCGCGCGGAGACCGACCTGGTGCGGATCGAGGGTGAGATCGCACGCGTCGCGGCCGACTATCTCGGCGAGCCGGTGCCACCGCCCGACGATGCTGCCGTGCTCGTTCGCCGTGCCCTCGATGCCGTTGCAGCTGACGGCCACGTGAACAACGACACCGTGTTACCTATGTGCCGCAGCGCATTCGAGGCGACTACTGCGTTTGTGCGCCGCCACGACCTCGTGACCATTCACGACGATCCGGTCGAGATCGTGGTGATGCCCGAGATCCATCGCGGAGTGGCCGTCGCGTATTGCGATCCGCCCGGGCCGCTCGAAACCGCCATGTTGCCGACATTCTTCGCAATCTCTCCCACCCCGGCCGAGTGGGACGACGGACGGATCACGTCGTTCTTCCGTGAGTACAACGCGCACATGCTGCACAACCTCACCGTGCACGAGGCCATGCCCGGACACGTCCTGCAGCTCGCGCATGCGAAGCGAGGGGTGAAAGCCACGCGTGTGAGATCGGCGTTCTGGAGCGGCCCGTTCGTCGAGGGATGGGCCGTTTACGCGGAGCAGCTCATGGTCGAGCGCGGTTACGACGCCGGTCTCGGCCCGCGTGAGGCACTGGCGATTCACCTGCAGCAGTTGAAGATGCAGCTGCGGATGACGATCAACGCGATCCTCGACGTGCGGGTCCACAGCCGTGGGATGACCGAGGTCGAGGGAATGCGTCTGATGCAGGGGCGCGGCCACCAGGAAGAAGGCGAGGCCGTCGGGAAGTGGCGACGGGCTCTGCTCTCCTCGACCCAGCTCTCGACGTACTACGTCGGCTATGTGGCCGTGATGGAAATCGTCGCAGATCTTCGGGCGGCGCATCCGACCTGGACCGACCGGCAGGTGCATGACGCCGTGCTCTCGCACGGATCACCGCCGCCGCGTCATCTGCGGACCCTTCTCGCGATCTGATCTTGCGAGGGGTCTGGATCTTGGGTATGCGGGGCGCCTATCCTGACGATGCGGAGTGTGGCCGTTTTGTCGCCGACTCCCAGCCCCCCAACAGCCCAGGAGAACCCCATGGCCTATGCGATCACTCACTTCTGGCCCGGTGCCACGCAGGAGCAATACGAGCGTGAGATCAGGGCGCTGCACCCTGCAGATGGAAGCCTGCCCCTCGGCCAGCTCTTTCACGCCGCGGGCACGACCGAGGGCGGCATCTTCATCATGGCCGTGCACGAGTCGCAGGAGAGCTGGGAGACCTTCCGGGACCAAGTCGTGATTCCGATGTCAGCCCAGGTGGTCGACGGCTTCCCCGCCCCGCCGGTGGAACGTGATGTTGAGCTCTTCCACGTCTTCCCGGACCACATTTTGGGCGACTAGCCATCGGCGCCTTCTGAGTGCGTAGGCTCAACGGATGGCCCGCTACTTCGACGTTCACCCGGACAATCCGCAACCGCGCATGATCACGCAGGTCGCGGATCTTGTCAGGGAAGGCGGGTTGATCGCCTACCCCACCGACACCACGTTCGCGCTCGGATGTCAGATCGGCAACGCCAAGGGGCTCGAGCGGATCAACGAGATCCGTCGGCTTGATCCCAAGCATCACTTCACCTTGGTCTGCCGCGACTTCGCTCAGATGAGTCAGTTCGTGCAGGTCAGCAATTCGGCGTTCCGCTTAGTGAAGGCCTGCACCCCGGGGGCCTACACCTTCATCCTGCCCGCCACGAAGGAGGTGCCCCGCAGACTCCTGCACCCCAAGAAGCTCACGGTGGGGGTGCGCATCCCTCGCCACACGGTGCTGCAGGCGTTGCTCAGCGAGCTGGGTGAACCCATGCTCTCGAGCACCTTGTTGATGCCGGGTGACGAGGAGCCGATGACGGCTGGCTGGGAGATCAAGGAACGTCTCGACAACCTCGTCGACGCTGTGGTCGATGCGGGCGACTGCGGCAGCGAGATGACGAGCGTGGTCGACTTGTCAGGCGCGGAGCCCGAGATCGTGCGCCGGGGCGCCGGCGACCTCAGCCGCTTCGAGTAGCGGTAGTTACGCCCGCACAGAGGCCAAGGCGTAGTCGCGCCGCCGACAGGTGCGGATTTGTGCGACGTCCCTCCGGCACTGCGGCGAGGATCGTGCGCAGGGTCCTCGCCGCAATGCTCGCCTGGATGTCAGTGGTGGGGAGACCCGGAAGTGCGAACATGCGTCGGGCCCACCGCGGAAGCAGCGCGAATCCAGTGACCGACAGCGCTGTCCACGCGGGTCGCGCAGGTGTCAGCAGTGCAATCCGAGTTGCCATCGGGGGCCAGAGCAGGCCACGAACCGCCTCGCGAGTCTCGGGGGTCACCTCGAGTCGAGGTCGCACGCGAGCAAAGTACTCCTGTAGCTCGTGGACGGTGGAGGGAACGCGATCGACCTCGCACCCGATCAATCGCGCAGCCACGACCTGTTCTGCCACATAGCGATCCGCATCGTCGTTCGTGAGAGATGCGCCCGCCCGACTATGCCCGACGATCCAGGAGTCGACGGCGCCGCAGTGGACCCACAGCAACCACTCAGGGTCGTCGAGGTGGAGCGCCGCGTGGATGCGACGCACTCGCGCTGCGGCAGCGTCGGCCTCGACGATCGTTCCGTAGGTGATCGCATTGACGTAGGCCCCGGTCCTCGAGAGCCGCCCCCAGGGGTCATCTCGCGTCGAGGTGACTGCATTGAAACCAAGCATCACCTCGGGATGCAATGACTGCAGGAACAGTGCACGGATGCCGCCCACAACAGCCGCGGGATCGTGGTGGATCCGCCACGAGACGCTGTCGGGGCCGAAGTAGCCCGGATCGGGCGTCGAGTGGTCGAGCGATTCCATCGCGGTGAACCCGCTACGGATGCCGGTCCGGGGCGGACCGCTGTCGGGAGCAGGCGGAAAGTCGCCGTTCGGGGGCGGCGCGAGCTGATGCACGGACATAACGACAAGGGTGCCCCCCAAACCGCCCGCGCGCACGGCGGTGCCGTCCCCGTACCCTCGCGGCCGGTAGGCTCGAAGTCGAATCACGCACGTGAGACGACCAAAACGCCCGACCGCGACACAACTTCGGAGCACCCTGTGGCCAGCATCGACGCCGTCATCGCCCGCGAGATCCTCGACTCCCGCGGCAACCCGACCGTCGAGGTCGAGGTGGGGCTCGACGACGGCACTGTCGCTCGCGCTGCCGTGCCCTCGGGTGCGTCCACAGGAGCCTTCGAGGCATCTGAACTGCGCGATGGTGGCGCTCGCTACCTCGGCAAGGGCGTCGAGCGCGCCGTTCTCGCGGTCGAGGATGAAATCGGCCCGGAGATCCTCGGCTTCGATGCTGCCGAACAGCGCCTCATCGACCAGGTCATGATCGACCTCGACGGTACGCCGAACAAGGAGCGTCTCGGGGCTAACGCCATCCTCGGCGTCTCGCTCGCCGTCGCGAAGGCCGCAGCCGATTCCTCGGGGCTTCCGCTGTTCCGCTACGTCGGTGGCCCGAATGCCCACATGTTGCCGGTGCCGATGATGAACATCCTCAATGGCGGCTCGCACGCCGACACCGATGTTGATATCCAGGAGTTCATGATCGCGCCGATCGGCGCCGAGAGCTTCCGTGAGGCACTGCGCTGGGGTGCGGAGATCTACCACGCGCTCAAGGCGGTCCTCAAGCAGGAAGGCCTCGCCACGGGCCTCGGTGACGAAGGCGGTTTCGCACCGAACCTCCCGAGCAACCGGGCCGCACTCGACCTCATCGCCAAGGCCATCGACTCCGCTGGCTTCACCCTCGGCACCGATATTGGGCTGGCATTGGACGTCGCTGCGAGCGAGTTCTTCCGCGACGGCCTCTACACCTTCGAGGGTAAGTCCAAGACGGCCGAGGACATGGCGTCCTACTACGCCTCACTTGTAGCCGACTACCCCCTCGTGTCGATCGAGGACCCTCTCAACGAGGACGACTGGGACGGATGGAAGGCGCTCACCGACTCGATCGGTCACCAGGTGCAGATCGTGGGCGACGACCTGTTCGTCACCAACCCCGAGCGGCTCGCGCGGGGGATCGCCAACGGAACGGCCAATGCCCTCCTGGTGAAGGTCAATCAGATCGGGACGCTCACCGAGACCCTCGACGCTGTCGCCATGGCTCACCGCAACGGATACCGCTGCATGATGAGCCACCGCTCAGGTGAGACTGAGGACGTCACCATCGCCGACCTCGCGGTGGCCACCGACTGCGGCCAGATCAAGACGGGCGCTCCGGCCCGGTCTGAACGAGTGGCCAAGTACAACCAGCTCCTGCGCATCGAGGAAGAGCTCGACGACGCCGCTCGTTACGCGGGTCGCGGCGCCTTCCCCCGGTTCCGGGGCTGATCGATCCGATGTCGGGACCGTCGCAGCGCTCAGCGGAACGCGGGTCGGCGCGACGCGCCCCTTCGTCGCGCACGGGCACGAAGCGCACCGGACGGGTTGCGTCGGCCGCAGCAGCAGTGCGCGAACGACCCAGCCTCACTGGTCGCGCCGTGATTCTCGCGTCTGTGGTGGTGATCCTGGTCGTCACCCTTGCGGTTCCGGTCCGCGAGTTGGTACACCAGCGCGGCGAGATCAACGCTCTGCGGGCTGAGAACGCCGCCGCTCAAGCCCGCGTCGATGACCTACTCATCCGACAGCAGCGGTTGAAGGATCCGGCGTATGTCGTGTCCTTGGTGCGCGAGCGGCTCCACTACCTGCTGCCCGGCGAGATCGGCTATGTCGTGCTCGACCCCGCTGAGGCGCCTGCCCCGGCCACGGCCGCGAAGAAGGCAGCGTCCCTCTCGTGGTACGAGGGGCTCTGGGCCTCGGTGGGTGCTGTCGACCATGCCGTCGCACCGGCAGTGGTACCGGCCTACGTTCCGATGCGGCCGGACGCGCCTCGATGACCCCGTCGACCGTCGTCTCCCCGGACGACCTCGCCGCGATCGGACGCCAGCTCGGTCGCGAACCACGAGGGGTTCGTGCCGTGGCGCACAGGTGCTCGTGCGGTGATCCCGACGTCGTCGAGACCGAACCGCGCCTCCCCGATGGCTCCCCGTTCCCGACCCTCTACTACCTCACCTGCCCGAGGGCGGCGGGTCTCATCGGCACGCTCGAGGCCGAAGGTGTGATGCGCGAGATGCAAGAGCTTCTCGCCGGCGATGAGGACCTCACGGCTGCCTACCGAGGAGCCCACGAGGCATACCTCGAGGCCCGAGAGTCGATCGAACACGTAGAGGAGATCTCGGGGATCTCCGCGGGCGGAATGCCCATGCGCGTGAAGTGTTTGCACGTCCTGGTCGGCCATGCGCTCGCGGCCGGTCCAGGTGTCAACCCGTTCGGTGACGAGGCGCTGGCCATGCTCCCGAACTGGGGTGCATCGGGGCCGTGCACGAGAGCCAACGACGCTACATCCGATGACACGAAGGCGGGGGAGTCGTGACCATCCGCGTCGCTGCGATCGATTGCGGCACGAACTCGATCCGCCTTCTCATCGCCGAGGTTGATGTCGAGGCGGGCACGCTGGTCGACCTCGAGCGGGTGATGGAGGTGGTGCGACTCGGCCAAGGTGTCGACGCGACCGGACGACTCGCACCGGAGGCCCTCGAGCGCACGTTCGCCGCGTGCGACCGCTACGCCGCTGTGATCGCACGGTATGACGTCGAGCGGATCCGCTTCGTGGCGACCTCCGCGTCCCGTGATGCGGAGAACCGCGATGATTTCGTTGCTGGAGTGCTTGCCCGAATAGGGGTGGAGCCCGAGGTAGTCACGGGCGATGAAGAGGCGCGGTTGTCCTTCACCGGAGCCACTCTCGGGCTCGTCGGGGCAGAGCCGCCCTATCTCGTCGTGGACATCGGAGGCGGTTCGACCGAGTTCGTGCTCGGAACCACCGAGCCCACAGCGGCGCGCAGTGTCGACGTCGGATGTGTACGTCTTACAGAACGTCACGTCACCAACGACCCGCCAGCGCGCTCCGAGATCGATGCGGTCATCGGTGACATCGACGCCGCAATCGAGCGCGCGGCCGAGGTTGTGCCGATGCGTGATGCCCGCACGCTGGTCGGACTCGCGGGCTCGGTCACGACGGTGGCAGCCGTCGCACTCGGTCTCGCCGACTACGACGCCACCCGCACCCATGGCGCACGCCTGTCCGCGGCCACTGTGGCGGCCACGTCCGACCGGCTCCTTGCCATGGACCACGCGGCGCGCGCGGACATCGCGGTGATCCATCCAGGCCGCGTCGACGTCATCAATGCGGGGGCGCTCGTCCTGCGCCGTATCCTCGAGCTCACCGGGCTCCCCGAAGTCCTCGTCTCCGAACACGACATCCTCGACGGCATCGCGTGGTCACTTGCCGTCCGTCCTCAGGAAGCCACATGACCCTCAGCCACATCCCCCTGGTGACCGTAATCGCGGCGATCGAAGGAGTGCTCCCGATATGACCGCCACCCTTGCCATCACCGTTCTCGGCCTCGACCGTCCGGGAATCATCGCCGAGGTCACCGGGCAACTCGCGGAGCTAGGCGGCAATCTTCAGGATTCGTCGATGACACTCCTCCGGGGACATTTCGCGTGGACCCTCTTGGTGGCCGTCGACGCCGGTCCGGCTGATGTCCAGGCCCGGTTGGCTCGCCTCACAGACGAGGGCTTGGTCGTGTCCGTGCTCGTCCTACCCGAGCAATCGCCGGGTGGGGTCGATGGCACTGAGTGGCTGCTGTCGGTGCACGGAGGCGACCGTCCGGGGATCGTGTCGGGACTCACCGCGCCGATCGCCGAGGCGGGTGGGAACATCACCGATCTCACGACGCGGCTCGGGGCTGGTCTCTACATTCTCGTGGCCGAGGTGTCACTCCCTGGCGACGTCGACGTCACGGCGCTCACCTCGAGGATCGCCGAGGTGTCGGCCCAACTCGGTGTGCGTGCAACATTGCACCCTGCCGAGACCGACGTCCTCTAGTACATCGTGGGTATCGTCGATGGGCGGATCGTCATGCCGCCCTTGCCCGCAGGCCGGGTGCTCGCGGTCGTCACCGCGCCCGCTGACGTGCTGTCGATCCCCTGCGTCGACGTCGATCCGACCGACCCAGCCGTGATGGCTCTCGCGGCGGATCTCATTGCCACGCAGCGGGTTTCGCCGGGATGTGTGGGTCTGGCCGCCAACCAAGTGGGGATCGGCTGGCGGGTGTTCTCCCTTGATGTATCGGCGCATCCAAAGGCGCGGGTAACCCACGGCGAGTACGTCCTCGTGAACGCGCGCGTGGTGTCAGCCTCGCGTCAGGAGAAGTCTCGCGAGGGCTGCATGTCGGTTCCCGACTTCACCGGCGACGTCAAGCGCGCCTCCCAGCTCGTCGTGAGCGGTTTCCTGCCCGGCTCGGGGGAGGAGGTCGTGCTCGAGACCGATGCCTTCGAGGCCAGGGCGCTGCAACATGAACTCGATCATCTCGATGGCCTCGTGTTCCTCGACAGGGTCGCGGGAGCGCATGCGATCTACCCGCGTAAGACTTACCTCTAGCATCGACTAACGAGTCACATCAAACAGTTCGCCCCCGTAGCCCAACTGGCAGAGGCACGCTGCTTAAACCAGCGCAAGTGCAGGTTCGAACCCTGCCGGGGGCACTCGGTGTTGCGGGCATCCCTCGTGGTGGCGCAATGCGCGTGGGCCGTGCGGCACGCGTCGTTATGCTGGTCACGTTGCGGACTTACTCGCACGCGGCATGCCGTTGTTGGTGCGACCTTGATCCCCCAGAAGGAGCTGTACGTCATGGCGATGCTGGCATTCGGAAGTCCGCTGGAGCGCCGAGGTCTTGTCGCTGTGATGCGAATGGTGGCCACGGCTGTCGGCACCCGCCCTTTCGATGGTGACCGAGCCGACCTCGTGCGCATGTTCGCCGGGCTTGAGTCATGCTCGGGCTGCCATGGCTTCCCCGAGTCACTGGACTTCTCCGACCTCACCGGCGACATCGAGCCATGGGCTGATGGTGCCGACGGCATCGCCGAGATCATGAAGTGCCTGCCCGGGGACAAGCAGCGCCTTGAGGCAGTGCACGCCGGGCTCCTCGTCGCGCTCTACTCGATCGAACAGGACCCTGTCGGGCTTTCCGCCGCACGTTGGATCAGCAAGGAACTCGGCGCCAGCGACTCCATGGTGCGCACTGCCACCCTGACGGCGGGCGTTCACTCGCACGCCGCCCAGGCTGACCTCTTCCGCCGATTCATGTCCGAACGTATAGGCGTCCCTGTCGACGAGGTGCGCAAATTCGCCTCCCGCAAGGACTTGGGTGCGATCACGGCTCCGGCGCTGAACGACCGTTATCACCGCCTGCTCGAGCAGGCTCCCGACGGCTCGCTCGGGGGCGAGATGCGCCGGTTCTACAGCGACGCGCCCTTCGCGGTTCCAGGAACCCCTGGTGTGCCGTTGCCTGTGGAGTTCCTCGGCTCGCATGACGTTCACCATGTGCTGGCGGGCTACGACACGATGGCGCACGGCGAGGTCTACACCGCCGTCTTCAACGCGGGCAACGCTGCCGCGGGTATTGGCTGGCTCTCGGTGGTGCTTTTGCAGTGGCACCAGGGAATCAAGATAGGTGTGTTCAATCCTGCGCACGCCCACCTCGACCCCGCGATCGTGGCCGACGCCGCGCAGCGAGGAGCAGCCACTCACGTCGATGTCTACTCCTACGAGTGGGACTGGATGTCGCTGCTCGAACGTCCACTCGACGAGGTTCGGGGCTCGCTAGGTATCCCCCCGGGCGGCACCGTGCTCGCCGGCGCTACGTGGAATCCGAAGTCGGAGTAGCACCGATGTGCCACCCCGCTCGATGTCGCCGCTGACCTGATCCCTAGTCCAGACTCGATCGGCTGGCGGATCCGGGTTAGGGTTACCTAAGTGCCACATGCCACTGAGGTGTGATCCACCCCCCCTGATGGAGGTCACGATGCAGTCCCGTAACCCTGTGCTCCGACGCGCCACCGAGACGGCCACCGGCCGACCTGCCTCCAGCGGCGGGGCTGGATTCGCCTATGACGAGGGCCGTGCTGCCTATTCGCAGGCCACGGGTGCGGCAGCAGTCGCGTCGACAGTCGACGCCGTCCCTTCCATCTACGACACCGCGGGCCCGGACACCGGCCGCCTCACCATCGACGACGTGGTTGTGAAGACCGCGATCACGTTCGTTGCAGTTCTGATCGGTGCGGTCATCGGGTGGTCCACTGCGGTCTCGATGCCCTGGTTGTGGATTGCCTCGATGTTCGTCGGCCTCGGTCTGGGCCTCGCGAACTCCTTCATGAAGAAGGTCAAGCCGCCTCTCGTGCTGGCTTACGCGTTGGTCGAGGGAGTGTTCCTGGGTGGGATCTCCTACGCCTACAACCAGATGGCCATCGCGAACAACTACTACGGGATCGTGCAGCAAGCGGTTCTGGGAACGCTCGTTGCCTTTGGCGTGATGCTGTTCCTGTACAAGACCGGGATCGTCAAGGTCAACGGCAGGTTCAAGGCCGTCATGATGGCCGCGTTGATCTCCTACCTGCTCATCGGGGTCGTCAGTTTCGTCGCGGCGATGTTTGGGGTCGGCTCCGGCTGGGGCTTCTACGGTGTCGGCGGCATCGGCATCCTGCTCTGCGTGGCGGGTGTGGGCCTGGCCTCGTTCACCCTCATGCTCGACTTCGAGGCGATCTCGCAGGCTGTGCAGCAGGGAGCCCCGGAGCGTGAGTCCTGGCGGCTGGCCTTCGGGCTGCTCGTCACCCTGATCTGGCTCTATCTCGAACTGCTTCGCCTCATCTCGATCATCTCCGGTCGCGACTGACGGATCTGGCCTGCAGGGGCTCGCTCATCCGAACTTGCGGTGGGCGCGGGCCTTGTCGGCCTCGTGCACGATCGCCGTCGCAAATCCGTGCGAGAGGCTGTGCTCATCGCGTAGCCAGGTGACCTTCTCGTCGAACCGGGAGAATGCGGGGCCATCCTCGAGCGCTCGCATCCAGTGTTTGAGGTCGCGTCCGGTGGCCCCGGGCAGGCGCGCGAGGAGTTGTTGATGGGTCTGCTCGGAGTGACGAATCATCGGCTTCTCCTCGGCGCGGGGGCTGGTGTCCGGGATCCACGTTAGCCCCGGGACGCCGGTCTGGGTGGGCCTTCGTGATGAATGTCTGCCGTGACCCTAGGCTCGGCTTCCGTGGATGAGACTCGAAGCCCGGCCGGCCGGCTCGTCGTCGAGGTCGGGCGCACCGCGGACCGCCTGCGGTCGATGGGCGTGGCGCGGCTCGGGGCGGCGTTCGAGCCCGAGCCAACTCGGGCCGCGGCCGCGCGCGCGGTCGCCCAAAGGCTCGCCAATGCGGCCGCCGATCTCTTGGGTGATGGTCACCGGGCGGTTCCTGTCGTCGCCGTTTCGGCAGCGGGGGATCAGGTTGCCGTATGTGGCCGCGACCTGTTCGATGCGGCGAGCGTCAGCACCGTGCCATCGGGCGTGGTCGATGCGACGCTCACTGATGCATGCGAAGCGCTGCTGGACCTTCGCCGGAGGGTCTGACGTCCGCGTCACTGGGGTGGACTTAGCTCGAGGGCAAGGCCGGAGTGTCGCGCTCGAGGCCAAGTGCCGCGAGAACCTCGGGTAGCAACTCGTCGGCGCAGGCCGCGTATCCGGTGACGGATGGGTGGAATCGGTCAGCGGAGAAGAACATGTCCGGCTCATCGTCGAAGCGGTGGCCTAGCAACTCTGCCAACGCAACCGGGCGTCCGCCGTTGTCGCGCACCCCGATGTACTGCGCCGCCGCGAGTTCGCGAGACATCCTCCGCGCCATCTGGCGTAGAGGTGTGGCTATTGGCCTCACCGTGCCCAGGTCTGGGCAGGTGCCGACGACGACCTCGGTGCCTGAGTCGCGCAGGCGCCTCACGGTCGCCACGAGAAGGCGTACCGACTCCTGCGGCCGCACGAGGTGAGTGACGTCGTTGGCGCCGATCATGATCACCGCAACATGTGGACGCAGGGGGAGGATGCGGTCGACCTGGGCGGCGAGGTCGGCGCTGCGGGCGCCGATCACTGCCACGCTGGTCAGGGACACGGTTCGACCCGAGGCGGCCGCGAGACCTGCGGCGATCACCCCCCCGGGAGTCGTGTCGCGGTGGTCGGCCCCCAGGCCGGCGGCGCCGGAGTCCCCGAGGACGACCAGGCGAAGTGATGTGCCGTGTGGTGGCTGCCCGCCGGGCGGTGGATAGCGACCGTCCACATAGGGCGCGGCTGAACGTCGGGTGCCGATCGCGCGACGCGCAAGCCTGGCTTGAATCGCGAGGACGCCGATCGCAGCTCCGGCGAGGGCGGTGCCGACGCCGAGAAGGCCACCACCGCCTTTGGCGGCCGCGATCACGATGCGACGAACCCGCTCGTCGCGGGCCGCGAGCGAGGCGACATCCGGAGTCATGGGCACATGATCGCAAATGTCGCTGACAGCGGGGCAGTTCTTGGTCTTTCAGAGTGACCCGGTTCTCCCTCGACCAGACGTAGGCTCGAGGTCATGCAGGTCCATGACTCCGTACTTGACTTGATCGGAAACACCCCGTTGGTGCGCCTTGCTGCCATCACCGCCCACCTCGGCCCCGATGCTCCGACCGTGCTCGCGAAGGTCGAGTACCTCAATCCGGGCGGGTCGGTGAAGGATCGCATCGCCGTCCGCATGATCGATGCGGCTGAGGCCTCGGGAGCCTTGCGTCCGGGTGGGACGATAGTTGAGCCCACCAGCGGCAATACCGGAATCGGGCTCGCGCTCGTGGCCCAACAGCGGGGCTATTCCTGCGTATTCGTCTGCCCCGACAAGGTCAGCGCCGACAAGCGGAATGTGTTGCGGGCCTATGGGGCAGAGGTTGTCGTATGCCCGACGGCAGTCGACCCGGACGATCCGCGCTCGTACTACTCGGTGTCGGACCGTCTCGTCCACGAGATCGACGGTGCGTGGAAGCCAGATCAGTACTCAAATCCGAACAATGCTCTGTCGCACTTCGAGAGCACCGGCCCCGAAGTCTGGGGGCAGACCGACGGCCGGATCACACATTTCGTGGCAGGTATAGGAACGGGGGGCACGATCAGTGGCACGGGGCGATTCCTCAAGAACGCCAGTGCGAATCGGGTGCGAGTGATCGGAGCCGACCCCGTCGGCTCGGTGTACTCCGGCGGCACGGGCCGCCCTTACCTCGTCGAGGGGGTCGGTGAGGACTTCTGGCCCGAAGCCTACGACCGCGACGTGTGCGACGAGATCATCGCGGTGTCGGATCGCGATTCCTTCCTCCTCACGCGCCGACTCGCACGAGAAGAGGGGCTCCTCGTCGGGGGATCATGCGGGATGGCCGTGCACGCGGCACTTGATGTCGCCGCTCGCGCGGCGAAGAGCGATGTCATCGTCGTGCTGCTTCCTGATGGTGGGCGCGGATACTTGTCCAAGGTCTTCAATGACGATTGGATGGCCGACTTCGGGTTCCTGCAGACGGCGAGTGGCCGAACGGTCAGCGACGTACTCCGCTCGAAGTCGGCCCAACTGCCGCAGCTCGTACACACCCATCCGCAGGAGACGGTGCGAGAGGCCATCGACATCCTGCGCGAGTACGGCGTTTCGCAGATGCCTGTCGTCCGTGCCGAACCCCCGGTAAAGGCGGCTGAGGTGATCGGCTCGGTGCTTGAGCGTGATCTTCTCGACGCGCTATTCGCCGGGCGTGCCCAACTCGCCGATCCCGTGGAGCGGCACATGAGCGTGGGCCTGCCGATGATCGGCGGAGGTGAGCCCGTGTCGGCGGCCGTGGCTGCGCTCGAGTCTTCCGACGCCGCGATCGTCATCGAAGACGGTGTGCCGACGGGGGTGGTCACACGACAGGACCTACTCGGATATCTCGCAGGGTGATGTCGCGCAAGTCAGCTTCGAGGGCGCTTCTTGCCCGGATCGTAAGGGCCCCAGGGCGAAACAGTTGCCGCTGACCCAGCTACCTCGACCACGAGCCCGTCGATCGCGAACTCCTTGCGCATGATCGCGCCGCCCATGTTCCCGTAGAGCGGCGAGTCGGTGCCGGTGCGCCAGGTTCCGACCTCCGCTCCGTCGAGCATCACGGGAGCGACATCCGGAGGCAGATCGCCGTCGAAGCGCAGCGCCTTGTAGGCGTTCGGCGGATCTGACGCCACCCTGAGCAGCGCGTCGCGCCCGACGAAGTCGCCACTGTCGAGGTGGACGAATCTTTCGAGCCCGAGGTCGTAGGGGCTCATGCGGCTCGGGTCGTAGTCGACGCAGTTGAGCATGAAGCCTGCTTCGACGCGAAGGCGATAGACCGCGTTGACCCCATACGGGGTAGCGCCGGCCTCCAGCAGTGCGTCGTAGACCGTGCCGATCTCGTCGGGGTGGGTGAAGAACTCGTAACCCAACTCGCCGGAGTAGCCGGTTCGAGCGAGTAGCCCGCGCGCACCACCCACGGTGATCTCCTCAGTGAAGAACCGGAAGTATCTCAGCCCCGAGATGTCGACGTCGGTGAGCGATTGAACGACATCGCGTGACTGCGGGCCCTGGATCGCGACATGTGGCATCTGTCGCGTGATGTTGGTGATCTCCACGTCAAAGCCTGAGAGGTGCTGGGTCCAGTACGGCGCGTAGCCCTCGCCGTTGGTCATCACCAGCAGGTGATCGGGCGCAACCTTGTAGATCGTTCCCTCGTCGATCATTGTGCCGTCGTCGTTCATGAACGGGCCATAGCGCACCTGCCCCACGGCCGCGCCCGTGATGTCGTTGCTATTGACGTGGTTCGCCGCTGCGACCGCGTCGGGGCCGCGGAATCGCCACTTGCTCAGTGCCGAGACGTCCCATACCCCAGCTCGTTCGCGGACGGCCTTGTACTCGGCTGGCCAGTCGCCGAAGCCCTGGTTCCAGAACCAGCCGCCGTCGTCCTTGAAGGTGCCGCCCATCGCCTCGAGCTTGCTGTGCAGTGCCGTGCGCGTGGACTCGCTCATGGGAGTGCTCACTCTCGGGGCCGGCGGTGCGGGGGCGGGGCGCTCGGTGGGCGCACTCGTCTCGGGTGGGCCGTGTGGCGACGCTAGCAGCGTGGCGCCGCGTTCGGGTGTGATCGCCGGCCCGAATTCGCGGGCAGGTGAGCGACACGATCACGGTCGCGTTCTTGACTGCGCCGAGGTGTCACGATGGTTGCTTGAGCGTCATGCGTGATGAGCAGCGGGGATTCGGCGATGGCGCGTATGCGGCTACTTCTTGTGGTGGTCACGCTGCCGGGACTCGTCCTCTCGGCCTGCGCCGCAGGAGTTGCCAGCCCCGCCGAGGTGATCGGTTCGAGCGTTGCACCGGGCGGCTCCTCCGCGAGCGCGCAGGCGTCGAGTGGGTCCGCCTCGACGTCCCCGTCGCCCATTCGATCCTCGACGATCCCCGCGCCGACAGTTGCGGCCACGGGTGCGAGCGGCGTTGCGCTGGCCGCCGTGCTCGCCCTGCCGGTGAAGGGACGTGCACCCAAGACAGGGTATGCCCGGGCACAGTTCGGGGCGGCGTGGTTGGACGTCGACCACAACGGCTGCGACACCCGTGACGACATGCTGATCCGCGATCTCACCGCCAGGGTGATGTCGGGCTCGTGTCGGGTGATGTCGGGAACCTTGGCCGACCCGTACACCGGTAAGACAATCTTGTTCGTCCGCGGGGGCGTGAGCGAGGTGGACATCGACCACATGGTCGCCCTCTCCGATGCGTGGCAGACGGGCGCGGCCACGTGGCTAGTCACCAAGCGCGTGGCGTTGGCCAACGACCCACTCAATCTGCAACCCACGGATTCCAGTGCCAATCGCCAGAAGGGCGATTCCGACGCTGCCAGTTGGCTCCCGCCGGCGGTGGCGTATCGATGCACCTATGTTGCGAGGCAGGCCGCGGTGAAGCGGAAGTACGGCCTGTGGGTCACCGCAGCCGAACGATCGGCGATGCTGTTAGTTCTTGCGAGGTGTCCGGGCCAGAGGCTTCCGGCCTAGTTGGGCCAATTGCCAGCGTCGATCACGAAGGAGATCACGTCCGGTTCCTGGGAGGTACCCCTGATGAGTTCGACCACGAGTTGAAGAGTCGGGACGTCGCCACCGCTCGCCGCGGGCGAGAGATCGGGCGCGGGCCCCGATCCGTCGGCGAGCCTCGCGGAGTACATCGTCGGCCCGTAGTCCGCGGTGCAGGCGACTCCTGGTGCGGTGGTGCCATCGGCTGAGATGTCCGCGGTGATCAGGCGGTGCCCTGGAGCCTCAGCGGGCTCCGGGCGGAATACCAGTGACCGCGGGACAATCGGGCACGAGGACGATCCCCAGAACCCCAGGTACACGCCGGCGCCAGAGGCATCTGCGGTCAGGAATGTCTGGGCGGCCCCTTGGCCTGGCTGGGGGAAATCCGTCGGGAAATGCGATCCCGCAGGCAGGGTGATTCTGCGCACCCAGGGGCCGTTGCCCGTGGCCGGTGCCCACGGCTCCACGCGGGAGGAGAACTCGACCGCATAGCCGAACTCGTCGTCGGCTGCTGCGGCGATCGGATCCACCTGGATCCGCAGTGGCACCCCGCGACGGTCGTAGGTGACGGAGAGTTCGGCTGCGTCTGAGGCATCCGCGATGACCTGGTGCAGGGCCTCGACCGTGAGCGGGTAGCCCGCCAGCAGAGCGGGGTCGACCTCTGCGGGCGGCGACTTACGTGGCTGATCCTGACCGAAAGAGGCCTGCTTATCGGTGACCTTGCCGCCCGACACCGTGGAGTCGACCACGACCTGGGGGCAGAAGCAGGATCGGACCAGCCGCAGGCGGTACTCGCCACGCGAGGAAGAAGTGGCGGCCCATGCCGCGCGGGCCTGGTCGAGTGAGAGGACGGCACTGCCCGGTGTGCTCGAGGACGCCGACGATGATGAACTAGGGGTGCTCGAGGTGGGCGAGCTGGATGTGGCGGGCGGCGAGGTGGACCCACACGCGGCCAGGACGACCGCCGAGATGGCCAAGATCAACGACAGGCTCGAGATCGCGCGTGGGCGAGCAGACGTTCGGACCATGGTTCCTCCTGGGCTCCATTGCCGGACACTGGATGGTTGCCAGTATGCGCCTGTGGATGCCCGTTGCGCCGCTGTGGGAATCACCTGCTTCCATCGCTCGATCACACTCCTTATGATCAAGGCAAAACCGTCCCTCCCAGCAAAGGAAATGCCCCCATGGAGCATGTGCGCATCGCCACTTTCGACGTCCGCGAAGGTCTCGTAGCCCAGGTCGCGGAGCCTCTTCAGGGCCCGGGTGGACTCATCGAGATCTTCAGTGGGGAGCCCGGCTTCCGCACTTACGCGCTCATCGAAGTTGACCCCGTCACCTGCATCTCGGTGTCCGTGTGGGAGAGCCACGAGGAGGCGGAGCACGCCACGAACCAGGCTGCGGAATGGGTGGCCACACATATGGGCCACCGGGTTCACCGCACCAACAATGTCGTGGGTGACGCCCTCTTCTGGGTCGGCGTGGCCAGCGAGGGTGATGCCAGCGCCCCCCTCAGCGCCGAAGACGCGAAGAAGATGAACCACGTGCGAATTGCCACCTACGAAGTGGTCGAAGGTGTCGCATCTCAGGTTGCCGAGGTAGTGCGGGCCCCGGGTGGCATGGTCGACATCTGGAAGGCTGAGCCGGGATTCCGCGGCTACACCTTGATCGAGATCGACCCACTCACGTTGGTCTCTGTCTCCGTCTGGGAGACGCACGACGAGGCCGAGCACGCCACGCGCCAGGCCGCCGAGTGGGTGGTCACTCACCTGGGCTCTCGCGTCCACCGTACGGCCAACGCCGTGGGCGATGCCGTGTTCTGGGTGGGCGCAGGCGGTTCTTCGGCAGCCTGATCTGGTGATGGGCCCGGGGGCTACTCCCTGGGCCCATCGCTCAGGCGCTGCTGACCGCGCAGCAACCAGCCGCCACCGTGGGCGCGGGCTAGAGTTCTCTGCACGTTCACTTTGCCGCCACCCATCGCTGTTCGAGTGGGGTCGTGAGACGGTCCAGTGTGTCCCAGTGATCGTCAGGTCAGCGACGAGGTGTGGACACATATGCGCATGCACGCGTTCGACTCCGAGGAGATCACCGGATCCTCAGATGATGGCAGGGAGGGCGAACGAGTGGCCCCCGCCCCGCGTCTGACGAGTCCCAGGCGAGTCAATATCCGCGCTGAGGTGGTGGCGGGCCTCTCGCTGGCTGCTGTGGGGATTCCCATTTCGATGGGGTACGCCTCCGTGGCCCAGATGCCGCTATCGACCGCTCTCTACACGATGATCGTGCCGGCAATTGCGTACGGGATTTTCGGAAGCTCCCGTCACTTGGTGGTGTCGGCCGACAGCGCTACCGCGGCGATCCTGGCCGCAGGGCTGATTGGGCTCGCGCCGGCTGCCTCCGGGAACTACGTCGCACTTGCTGGTTTGGTTGCCGGGATGACGGGGTTGGCCCTATTGCTCGCGCGGATCTTCCACCTCGGCTTCATCGCGAACTTCCTCTCTCGCACCCTCCTGGCCGGGTTCCTCATGGGTGTGGCAGTCTCGATCGCCTTCCAGCAGCTGCCCAAGATGCTGGGGATCCCTGATGTGTCGGGCACGCCCCTCGCCGTGCTGTGGACCCTGTTGCAGCGTTGGCACGAGGTGTCGATCCCGACGCTCGTCGTCAGTGCCGCCTGCATTGTGGTTCTGCTGGTCGGGACGAGGCTGAAGTCGCTTCCCACTGAGTTCGTGGTGATTGTCATCGGGATCGCGGTGGCATCAGCACTCGGGCTGCAGCAGTGGAACATCCAGACCGTGGGGGATATCCAGGGGGGCCTCCCGGTCCTGTTGATGCCGACGGTTCCCTACGGCGCCTGGCCTCAATTGATCACCACCGCGCTGTCGCTGATGGTGGTGATCCTGGCTCAGAGCACTTCGCTCGCTCGTGCCTACGCAGCAAAGTACGACGAGCCATTTGATGCACATCACGATCTCGTAGGCCTGGGAGTCGCGAACTTGGCGAGCATGGCGTCGGGGTCGTTTGTCGTGAACGGAAGTGTCACCAAGACCGCGATCGCCGACCGCATGGGAAGCCGCACCAAGTGGGCGGTTGTCGTCTCGGCCGGAGTAGCCCTGGTAGTGGTCTTCACGCTGACTGGCGCACTTTCGCGCTTGCCGGCAGCGGTGCTGGCGGCGGTCGTCCTATGGATCGCACTCGGGCTCTTGCAGACATCGACCCTGCGGCTGCTGTTTCGTCAGCGCCGCGATGAGTGGGTCATCTCGATCGCGACGGCAGCAGCGGTCATCCTCTTTGGGGTTGAGTTCGGAGTGCTCTCGTCCGTGGGGCTCTGCCTGCTCAACCATGTCAGGCACGGCTACCACCCCAAGAACAAGCTCGTCACGTTCGGCGCTGATGGCCGTCTCTTGATCCATGGCCTGGCCGAGCGCCACCAGGCCGCGCCGGGTCTGTTCGTCTACCGGTTCCAGGCGGGTCTCTACTACGCGAACGTTGAGCAGATGCTTGACGATGTGCGCGAACTTTCCGGCCCCGATGTGCCGCGTTGTATCTGCATCGACTTCTCGGCCATCACCGACGTGGATTTCACTGCCGGCCAGGTGTTGCTCACGATGGTCGAACGCGCGACGGCGCTCGGTATTCACATTGCCTTCTCGCATGTCAGTGACGAGGTGGCCAATGAGCTTCGCGCGTCTGGTGTTGCCGAGTCCGACCTGATCGAATTCGATGCGCATGTCCATGCGCTCGTCCGCCGATATGAGGCTGAGGCTTCCTAGCCGCATCGCGCCAACCCATTTCCACGGCGCGGGCGGCGTGGGTTACGCCCTGGCTTCGCCGGACCGCAGGACACTACTGTTGACGAGTGCAAGATTTTGAGTTGATCCAGCGAGGTGTCGGGATGTCGTCGCTGGATCCAGATGGCCTGGCAGCGCGGCTGCGCGATTCCGGGCTTCGCGTGACGGCCCCTCGTCTCGCGGTCTACGCCGCTGTGGCCGCCCACCCCCATGCCGATGCCGAGCAGGTCGCCACTGTCGTGCGTGCTCGTTTGGGCGCAATCTCAACCCAGGCCGTGTATGACGTATTGAAAGTGCTGACCCAGCAGGATCTCCTGCGTCGGATCGAGCCCGCCGGATCGCCAGCCCGCTATGAGACTCGCACCGGTGACAACCACCACCATGTGATCTGCCGTCTCTGCGGTGTCACTGGGGATGTCGACTGCGCCGTCAATGTCACCCCCTGCTTGGAGGCGTCGAATCCTCAAGGGTTCGTCATCGACGAGGCAGAGGTGACCTATTGGGGTCGTTGCCCTTCGTGCCAGGGCACCGCGACGCCCTGATCTCCCCGAAGCCGTCCGCGGCACGGGCCCCTGCGCATGTCTGCAAGGGCGGGCCACGGCGTACCATTCGCCAACAGCGCCGGTCCATCCCGGAGTTCCACGCGATTCAGTGACGGAGGCTCGCAGTGATCGTCGGAGTCCTGAGCGAAGCAGTGCCGGGAGAGACCAGGGTGGCGGCAACTCCTGCCACCGTGGCTCAGTTGCTCGCCCTCGGGTACTCGGTGGTCGTCGAAGCTGGCGCTGGCGTGGCGTCGGGCTTTGTCGATGTGTCGTATGTCGAGGCTGGCGCTACCCTCGGGTCAGCCAGCACCGGCGACCTTGTGTTCGGCGTCAATACCCCGTCGGCTGAGCAATTGGACGGACTGCGCGAGGGAACCACGCTCGTGTGTCTGATCGCCCCGGCGTTGAACCCTGATCTGCTGACGGACCTCGCGCGCCGGCGAATCACGGCGCTTGCGATGGACGCGGTGCCGCGCATCTCGCGCGCGCAGTCGCTCGACGTACTTTCCTCGATGGCCAATATCGCGGGCTACCGCGCGGTGATCGAGGCGGCGAACGTATTCGGCCGCTTCTTCACCGGCCAGATCACGGCCGCGGGCAAGGTCCCGCCGGCGAAGGTTCTCGTGGCAGGGGTCGGAGTCGCTGGCCTGGCTGCGATTGGCACTGCTGGGGGGATGGGCGCGATCGTCTACGCGACTGATCCGCGCCCTGAGGTTGCAGACCAAGTGTCCTCGTTGGGTGGCGAGTACTTGGCCGTTGCGGCACCTGACGTCGAGGTCTCCGCAACGGGCTATGCGAAGGAGATGTCGGACGACTACAACGCCCGCGCCGCTGCCTTGTATGCCGCGCGAGTCCCCGAGGTCGACATCGTGATCACGACCGCGCTGATCCCCGGCCGTCCTGCGCCGCGACTGATCACTGCTGCGATGGTGGCCACCATGAAGTCGGGCAGTGTGATCGTCGATATGGCGGCGGCCAACGGCGGCAACGTCGAGGGCACGGTGGCCGGGCAGGTGGTCACGACCGCCAACGGTGTGACGATCATCGGCTACACCGACCTCGCCGGTCGGCTTGCGGCCCAAGCCTCACAGCTCTATGGCACCAACCTCGTGAACCTCATGAAGTTGGTGACACCAGGCAAGGACGGTGCGTTCGTTCTCGATTGGGACGACGTGGTGCAGCGCGGTATCACCGTCGCGCATGATGGCGAGGTGAGTTGGCCGCCGCCTGCGGTTCAGGTCTCGGCCGCCCCTGCGGCGGTTGCTGCCCCGCCGGTCATCAAGGCGCCGGCCAAGATCGTCTCGCCGGCTAGGCGCATGACGAGGGTCGGCATCGTGGCCGCGCTCCTGCTGGTGCTCGTGGCAGCCGCACCGGCAGCGCTACGAGGGCACCTCACAGTGTTCGCGCTCGCGATCGTGATCGGGTACTACGTCATCGGCAGCGTTCACCACGCTCTTCACACGCCGCTGATGTCGGTGACCAATGCGATCTCCGGGATCATCGTCGTGGGTGCTCTTCTGCAGATTGGCCACGGCGATACCGTGATCACGACGCTGTCAGGTGTCGCGGTTCTCCTCGCAAGTATCAACGTCTTCGGCGGTTTCGCAGTGACCCGTCGCATGCTGTCCATGTTCTCCAGGAGCTGACCGCGATGACCGTCGAATCCGCCGCGCAGGCGGCATATCTCGTTGCAGCGCTGCTCTTTATTCTGGCGCTTGCCGGGCTGTCCAAGCACGAGACCGCCAAGACGGGCAACGCCTACGGCATGGCTGGGATGGCGGTCGCCCTCGTGGCGACCGTCGCCCTTGCGATCACCCGCAACGTCTCCTCGCTCGGTCTGATCCTCATCGGCGTCGCGATGGTGATCGGGGCTGGCATCGGCCTGTGGCGCGCTCGGGTCGTTGAGATGACTGGCATGCCAGAGCTGATCGCGATTCTGCACTCGTTCGTCGGATTGGCCGCAGTGCTCGTGGGTTGGAACGGCTATCTGGCAATCGAGGGTGGCGCGGATCCGGCCGAGGCAGCGGTACTGATCGCGCAGGGCACGCTGGGGATCCACCACGCCGAGGTGTTCATCGGCGTGTTCATCGGTGCGGTCACGTTTACCGGATCGATCGTGGCATTCCTCAAGCTCTCCGCCCGCATCAACTCCAAGCCACTCATGCTGCCGGGCAAGAACTTCCTCAACGTCGGTGCGCTCGTGGTGTTCCTGGCCTTGACGGTGTGGTTCTGCCTCTCGCCGCAGCTCTGGCTGCTCGTGGTGGTCACGGTTGTCGCGCTGCTCCTTGGCTGGCACCTCGTCGCCTCCATCGGCGGCGGCGATATGCCGGTGGTGGTCTCGATGCTCAACAGCTACTCCGGGTGGGCAGCGGCCGCATCGGGCTTCCTGCTCGAGAACGATCTGCTCATCGTCACCGGCGCACTCGTGGGATCCTCTGGCGCCTACCTGTCCTACATCATGTGCCGGGCGATGAACCGGTCGTTCATCTCCGTCATCGCCGGCGGTTTCGGGATCGAGGCCGGACCGGCCGATGACAAGGACTACGGCGATCACCGCGAGGTCAACGCCGACCAGGTCGCTGAACTTCTCACCGCGGCGAAGTCCGTCATCATCACCCCCGGATACGGCATGGCCGTCGCCCAGGCGCAGTACGGCGTCGCGGAGCTCACGCGCAAGCTCCGTGCAAACGGAACAACCGTGCGTTTCGGTATCCACCCCGTGGCCGGACGCCTGCCCGGGCACATGAATGTGCTTCTCGCAGAAGCGAAGGTTCCCTACGACATCGTCCTGGAAATGGACGAGATCAACGACGACTTCAGTGACACCGACGTCGTGCTCGTCATTGGCGCGAACGACACCGTGAACCCGGCTGCTGAGGACGACCCCACCAGCCCGATTGCCGGCATGCCTGTGCTCAAGGTATGGGACGCCGACAATGTCATCGTGTTCAAGCGGTCTATGGCCTCGGGCTACGCGGGCGTGCAGAACCCGCTGTTCTTCCGTGAGAACTCAGCGATGCTCTTCGGAGACGCCAAGGACCGCGTCGAGGACATCATCCGCGCACTGTAGGCACGGCGCAGATGATGCCTCGGGAGATCAGCGCCAGAAGTTGTTCGCCGCGGCGATCGTTGAGAACTCGATGGCCACCGTCTGAGTCAGTGCGATGAGCATCGCCGGATCGTTGGCGTAGATGTCGCGCTGACGGGCGCGTTGATCGGCGTCTGGCTGCGAAGACTTGACGATCAGCCGCGCCATCTTCAGGGCAAGAGCTCTGCCCTCTTCGGGCGTCGAGGTCAACAGTGTGTTGTTGGGAACCAATTCGAAGTCGGCCATGTGATCTCGTCCTTGTCATGTGGGATGTGAAAATGCTCTGAGCACTCGCACCTATTCGAGGGCAGATGGTACGTGCCCCTCAGGTTCTTGTCACGGGGTCGCTTCGGTGCCTCTGGTGTCGCCGGGGCTTGTGGTGTTCAGGGCATCACTGACATGAGGCGTTCTGACGTTTCTTCCGGGGCCGCGACCGTGTTCTTCGTCGTCATGATTCTGTTCGGCTGGTGCATGTCCTGCGCGGGACTCTTGCACTGTCGTGGCGCTATCGCGAGGAGCTATCGCGAGGAGCTATCGCGAGGAGCTATCGCGAGGAGCGGCGCGTAGTGGGCAACCGCGCCTGCCGAGGTTGGTATCGCACTGCGGTGTTTCTATTCGTGGGTGTGTGGGTTCACGTCGTGCGGAGCCTGTCGGCAGCCGGGGGGTCGCCTTGGGGATGACCGGGATCCGCTCCTGGCCACCTTCACTCCTGGCGGGTTCGGGATGGTGTCCGGTGCTCGGATTCGGTTGTGCTGCAAGCGAATTCGGTGGGTGGGGGTCTTGACGTGAATCGCACATGTGTTCTACTCTTGGTCTATGTCCAGCCACCCCGACCCCGACAGCGGGCTGTCGTGGGGGGTGCCGGAGTCAACGGGGGTGCCGGGATCAACGGGGGTGCCGCAGTTACCTGATGGGTCGTGGGTGGAGGTGGATCCGTGGGGTGAGCCGGCGCCCTGGGGTGGGCCGGAGTCGTGGGGTGGGCCGGATTCGTGGTGCCCGTTGTGGGAGGAGGCCTCTGCTCGGTGGGGGGTGTTGAGTGATGCGCAGGTGATCGCGGGTCTGGTTGGTCCGGCGCATCCGTGTGATGTGGCGGTGTTGGCCTCGATCGATGCGGGGGC